>Ga0209191_1000407_pt1 | contig 33836 bp, 31 predicted proteins | sample S_130626_EF_Meta_FD_187320 | JGI IMG/M metagenome (GOLD analysis project Ga0209191, IMG submission 187320) | Freshwater microbial communities from Lake Simoncouche, Canada to study carbon cycling - S_130626_EF_MetaG (SPAdes) (version 2) | ecosystem: Environmental > Aquatic > Freshwater > Lake ...
AGACTTAAATCTAGATGATTTAAACTTTGATGACTAATTTACCTCTTGTAGATGGGTGGGGCTATGCCCCCATGTTACCTTCCCCTTTTCAGTAAGGGTACAGTCCTAACGTCAAGGAAAATCTACTAAGGGCGTGACAGTGGCGAGAGAGCCACACTAATTTGGAGCCATAATGAATACAGTAAATATAGATTCTCGTAAAGTAGCAGGGGTAGTTAAGGAAGGTTTAAGATTAGTATCAGACAAAGGTTTTGCAAGGGCAGAAATCATAATAGGTTTAGCTGAATTACTTGGGCGCATCATTGTAGACTCGGCAGAGACTAATACACAAGCAGAAGAACTAGCCAAGATAGCACATAACCATACAGACATTTCAATTGGTATCGGACTAAGAGCCTCACAAAAAATAATCACTGGAGTGTAAATGAATACTCTTGAATTTTTAGAGGCGATACTACCGCCTACAGGGGTTTATTACCTCGCATTAATTGACAGAGCCACAGGTCGAGTTGCACATAAGCACTACACTAATTTGCAGGAAATGGCAGATGGAGTATTGTCTTATGACGACTCAGGGAAGTACAACGTGTATCATGCTTGCTCATCATACAAAGAACCGATGATGATAGGTGAAGACGGCAAGAAGAAGTTTCGTACTAATCTGAATTGGGATAGAGCCAAAGCGTTATGGATTGACTTGGACTGTGGGGAAGATAAAGCACAAAAAGGAGAAGGTTATCTTACTAAGAAAGATGCTGCAACAGCTATTACGAAGTTCTGTACGGAAAATAATTTTCCAAAACCGATGTTTGTTGATTCAGGAAATGGAGTCCATTGTTACTGGCCATTTACAAAAGCAATCAAAGCAGAAGCATGGGTTAAGTTAGCCAACGTTTTTAAATATGTTTTAGCACACTATGGTGTACTAGCTGACCCGACATGTACTGCTGACTTTGCTAGGATACTTAGACCAGTATGTTCTACCAATCGTAAGAAAGATACTAAACCAGTTGTAGGTAAAAAACTTGTTGACCCTGTTGACCCTGCAGTTATAAGCACTGTACTTAGTACATTAGTTAAAGCCAATGAGATCAAAGTATCTAGCGTATCAAAAGCATTAGTCGCTGATATTAATGATGACTTAACTGCACACTTACCTCCATCAATCCCATGCTATGCAGAATTAGTTGCAGACAGATGTGCTCAAGTAGCTAGTATGAGAGATACGCAAGGTGATGTTAGTTACGAACATTGGAGACACGTAATTGGTATTATTAAACATTGCGAAGAAGGTATTGATTTAGCTTATAAGTGGAGCGAAAAAAGGGCAGAAACAGGGCACTCACAAAATGATACTGATGTTAGATATAATACTTGGGCTACAGGCCCATCACTATGTTCTGCGTTTTCTGTAGTTAATCCTAAAGGGTGTGAAGGTTGCCCTAACAAAGGTAAGATAAATACACCTATTGTACTTGGTAGAATGGCACCCGAAACTAAAATAGAAACAGTAGAAGCTAAACAAGACGGACAAAAAATAGAAGTACAAATCCCTGAGTTTCCCAAGAATTACGGACATGAGAATGGTCGTATGGTTAGATACATGAAAGACAAAGACAACATCATACATTCGTTTGAGTTCTGTACCAACATCTTTTATCCTGTATATCGTATTAAGACTGAAGACGGTACATACGCATTATCTATGCGAACACATTTACCCGATGGAAGAATAAGAGACTTTGAAATACTAACAAAATTAATCGTAGCACCACAAAAATGTTTAGAGTCATTGGCTGACTACGAAGTAATACCAACTAATCACAAGGATGCATCTATGCATTTAACAGCATATTTAAAAGATAGTTTAGAAAAACTTAAATCAGAAGCAGAAGAAATAAATACATTAACCGAATTTGGTTGGCACAACGATATGCAGACGTTCTTAATCGGTGATCGTTTATACCATAAAGACGGGACAATTCGTAAAGTTCTCCTTGGTGGATATGCTAAGAGCTATGTAGATTCTTTTCCTAGCCCTATTGGTACAGTGGAAGGATATGCTAAAGGTCTTAATTACATATACAATCGTTCGGGTATGGAAATGATGCAGTATGTAATAGGCTCTAGTTTTGGTTCTTTGTTAACACCTTTAGGTGATTCAATGTATAAAGGATTACTTGTTGCCATTATTGGTGGTGCGACTGCCAAGGGTAAAACTACTGTATGTTGGTCAAGCCTTTATGCGTTTGGTAATGCAGATAAGATGACTATAAAAACTGAAAAGGGAAGTACTGAGAATGCACGTTATGCTCGTATCGGAACCTATAAAAATATACCACTACTAGTTGATGAGTTAACAAATATTGATAAAGCTGATTTTTCAAGGATGGCTTACAACATATCAGGTGGTAGTGAAAAAGATAGATTAGGCAGTAATGGCAAATCAGGATTTAGTCCTAAAACTGGTGTTGAATGGAGTATGAGTCCATTGGTTACTGCCAACACAGACCTTCATGGCCTTCTTGCAAGTCAGCAAGGTAATACAGAAGCAGAAGCAGTACGTCTTATTCAAATTAATATAGACGAATACAAAGTACCATTTTTAGCAATCAGTGAAGTTGAAACTGCTAAAAAACAAATGCAGTTAAACATGGGCTCTGCCGGTGATTTATATATTAAATATATAGTTACAAACATGGATGATGTAATAAGCAGACTTCATAAATGGAGTAGAACAGTCGAAGTTGACATATCTGATCAAAAGTATAGACTTTACCGCCAACATGTTATCTGTTCTTTTACGGCTCTTGAGATTACTAATATGTTGCATATTACAGAGTTTAATCTTGAAGCCCTGTATCCTCTTGTTATTAATCTAATGCATGAGTTAGCTAAGACTATCCAAGAAGAAAACGTAATGACTCCCGAAGATGCATTAAGTGAGTTAATTAACTCAATGTCCCCGAGGGTTATTTCTACTTACGGATACACTGATTCTCGTGGAGGTAATACCGTAGAGCAAATTAGAACCCCTATAGGCGGTGCAGTTGGTCGCTACATTATTGGTTCTCAGCATGATAAGTCAGCAGAGTCTAAACGTCTTGCTGGTAAGTTGTTTCTTGCTAGAAAAGAAGCGATTGAATGGACAAGAGATAAGCGTATGACTTTTAAAGAAATAGAAAAGTATGCACTAGATAATCGTATTATGATTCCCATGGATAAGAAATTTACCATAGGCAAAGGCACGACAGTTCAAACTGGAAACATAAATGTGGTTTGTATTGATATGGAAAAACTAGCTAGTATGACTGGAAGTAATGTATTTTTAAATGTACATACCAAAGAAACTAGCGAAGATTTGAAAAAAGCTGTATGATTAACCCGTTAGCTACGCTAACTCCTCCGTGAAATGCTTTCCCCCACTTAACCGTGGGGGTTTTTTTCAATACTCTATATAGATACGGACTATAAATAGATCAAAGACGATGTACTTACCATCTTCATCAAGATCGCACATCTCAAATCCAAACATAACACCTTTAATAAAGTAAAGATTTACACTGAAGTCGCCAATCATATTAACACTTCCATCTTTTTAGTGATGCTGCTTTGCGGGTTGGTTTACCGTTCTCGTCTTTCATAGGGCCGGGCATTCCACTCATACGTGCACAAAATGACTTCTTACGAGGACCACCTTCAGGTTGAGGTGCTTTTAAATTAGAACCAGTTTGTGAATTATATTTAGCACGACCCTTGGCAGTTAAACCCGCACCTTTTGATACAGGTAACTTTTCTCCACGGCCAACAGAAAGATTAACTCCTTTTTTAGTTGCCATGATTACTTACCGTAAAAAGTTGTTATTTTTGCAGTTGCTGGTAACGTAACATGAATATCGGTTTCGAATAAAAGACCTGCTCCCGGAAGCGTTAAAACTATGGGCTGCGTACCAGTTCCAATATTAAATTGAAAAACAATAGTTCCAGATGCACCGCCATCACGGAAAATAATATCTCCAGCAGTACCGCCAGATATGCAATGATAACTTTTTACATAAAATGCTCCGGTAGCTACAGTTCCGGTTGTTTCTCTATGAAAGCTTTTTAAGCCTTGTGGATCGCTCATATACTTCTCCTTTAAATTAACGTTCTGTTACAAACCCTGATGCCAAACTCGGCTTAACTATACCACCTTTAATATCTCTTTGACGCTTAAGTTGTTCTTGTGGAGCTCTAAATAGTTCTGATATTGGTTGGCGCTTGAGGCCATTTCTAACTCTAGCAAGTTGTGTATCTTCCCATTTTCGTCTAATGTCGCCCATTTCTTCTGTGTCACCCTTACGGAATGCTTGTGTGTATTCAGTTTTTAATTCAGTAGTACGCTCACTATAGAACTTGTCAGCCTTAAATTCTGAACTCATTATAAACTGTTTATCAGTAATTTTATTAGTTGGTAAACCTAAAGCTTGGCTCATAGCATCTAATGTACTTATATCATCTGCTGATAGAACAACATCACCATTACGTTTTACAACTCCTTTGTCTAGTAACTCAAAAGCTTTAACTGCGTTACCTAATCCAGTAGGAGCAAGTGCTGCTAAACCTTTGTAGTAGTTACCTTGAGTCATAAGTCCAATACCATCAATTACTTTAGGTAGTAACCCGCCTAGGAAAGGACCCATAGAAGCAGCTAATGCTTTGGCATATCCGTCACGACTTAAGTCAATCTCTGTATATGGAAGGATAGACAACATCTGACCCATACCTAACTTACCTGATAAATCCACACCTAATAACTTAGGAATACCTTTTAGCAATACATCAGCAACTGCATTATCACCAATTATCTTGCGCAGTGTAGCTTCTGGATTATCAGGTTCATCTTCATCCCCAAATGCAGCACCAACTATCCATGCAATTGCAGCAAATCCGGGCATACCCATAACACCAGCCATGGCAAATGTATGACTTAATGTATATATGAGTGCTTTTTTACCAACAAGACGTATCTGTTTGGTTTCTTCTGCGTTTTTACCTACTCCTTTAAAAGACTGATTAATCAATTTAGCCATTAAACTAATCTGAATTAACTGGAACTTCCTAAACTGAGTCATTAAACGACCAACACCTTGACGAGTAAATCTTGGAGCATTAAACCCTGAGTAGTCACCGTGTGTATCAATAATAACTTTATCAGCGTAAGCAATAGCGTCTGCTTGACTTGCCCCATCTTGTTTTTCTAATCGATAGGCAGCAACTGCTGTAACTACACGGTTAATAGATTCAACATCTTGCGATATACTTCTTAGTTTTTCTATGGCAACACTTGCAAGATTCTTTTCTTCCGTAGACTGCCAACGGCCTAAGTCACTTTCCAAACTAATATCAATACGACCTGAGTTAACCAAGGTTTCAATTGCTTCTCTTACATCTGCAGGTAACTTAGAATATGTTTTTTCATTTAAACCTTCTGAACGAATCACACTGGCAATATCTTTATAACCCTGCATCATTGCAGAAGTTGTTTTAGCATACCCGTGTTTAGCGGCCATAACAGGCATAGACATCATGTAAGGCTGAGTTAAGTTTTGTAAATAGTATGCAGGATTAGTTAATAGCATCCACATAGAAGTTATACCAAGGGCTTTATCTAAAAGTGGATTAGACTCATAGTTAAATGCCATGGCATGTCGTTTCATAAACTCGTTGTAATACCTACGACGATCACCACGACCAGTTGTAGAAGCATCAGCTTCTTTTTTCATATTACGTAATTGGTCATATATTGCACTGGTATTATGTAAAGTAGATATAAAGTGTGCAGAGGCTCTACCTTGTGTGGCAAAAGAACGCATCATGTCATCTTCAGCACCAGCAATACCTTTACGACGGTTCTCAGATTGACGAGCTGACTGGTCAGACAACAAAGCTAATTGTAAGTTTAATAAAAGACTGTCAATAGTTTTCTTAGACTTGTTACTTAAATCTCCAAGAGAATCATCTGCCATAGTACGGAAACGTTGGAATACATCGCTTACATCTTTACCACCATACATGGCACGTTCAGCGTCATCTTTTTCAAATGGTTCTACAAAAGCGTAGTTACCTTCTTGACTACGAGCTATGGCTTTAGCTTCTGCCCATGTCTCAGCAAACTGAACAAAATAATGATCACCATCTTTCTGTAACTTCTCAATAGTCTTGCGATCTTTGGCTTCTTCAGCATTTAAATATTCTTGGGACTTACCAGCAACTACATAGTTACCAAAACGTTTTAGAGGCGCATATGGAGAATTAGCTTGCACAGACATCAAACTACGATAGTCTCTTAGTGCATCTGCCTTTTTCTTTTGTAGACTAGACACTTCTTTAGCATCTTCATCGGCTTCAGCTTCTTTAATTAGAGCATCGTATTCTGTTGTAATGTTACTCATTACGCTTTGTTTCATATCAGACAAGGTATTAAAACCATGTTCAAATACTTTTTTAATTACTTTCTGAGCGTTGTCAGGCATTTTATTAAATCTGTCAGCTATATCTTTATCAATAGGAACAGCTTCTTTAATCCACGACGGTTGGAATCCCCATTTATTACCCATGGTAGAATCTTTTAGAAACTTATTAACGCTTCCTTCACCAGTACCTTTAACGGATTTATCTAGCTTTTCGTAATCTTGTAAAACTTCTTCAACTCTACGTTCATACTTAGTTTTTATAGCCTGACGTTCTTTCATCAAACCTACATACTTTGTTACAGATGGAATGTACTTCTGAGCAACTAGCGCTAAGTCTTCAGTAAACGATGCCCATATAGAACCTTTTTTAGCCGCATCTTGAATTGTGTCAAATATAGCTTGAACCGGTCCTCTATAGCTAGGAGGTAGTGCATCAATTCTATTCTTGGCACCAGCACGTATAGCACTAATTGGTTGTATAGAAAACCTAATATCACTACTATCTAAATTATATGCTCCACTGTTACCAATAGCAGATTTAATTTGATTAGAACTGTAGACAGCTAAATTTCTTACACCTTTTTCTGATACATAAAACGCATCAAATTCAGAACGTTTAATTGCAGCTTGTACCTGTGGAGACTCTATTACAGACCACTCACCTTGTTGCAACTTATCTTCCCAATTCCACCCACTAAATTCTTTATCAAGTTCTTCTTTTTCACGTTGGAATAAATTTTGTTTGATAAGGGCTATGTGTTTTTCTTTACTGTAATCAAATGGGTTTTCAGCACGAACAAACACAGGCATAATGTTTGCATACTTTTCTACTTCTTTAGAAGACTCTATTCCCCATTGTGCTCTTAAGTTTGCATAATCTTCAGCAAATTTAATACTACTTGTTAAAAATATAGCATTGCCTTGTTTAGGTCTAAATTCAACAATGTCTTGTGCAGTACCGTGATACATTACTTTTGGAGTTCCATCTTGGTTAACTATTTTACTATTTCCAAACCATTTTTTAAAGTTGTTAACTGCAAAAGAAAACTGAACTTTATTAGTTGGTACTAAAATATTTTCTTGGATAACCAAATGAGCTGCACCGTAAGCCAAATCAACTACATCTTCAGCAGTTAAACTTTCAGAAGTAAATCCTAATTTTCTAAGTGCTCTTTTAAACGCACTAACTATGGAAGATAAAAATCTACCTAAAGGGGTAGGAGAATACTTAACAGTCGGGTTAATTCCAGCTTTAACCGCTTCTTCAATAAAGTATGCAAGAAGTTCATCATTCATGGAATCTACAGATGTTTTAGCAGCAGCTACACGTTCCAATGCTTTAATAGCAATTTTGCCTTCTACAGAATTTTTATTACCAGCCCACTCATTAATCTTATCAATCAGAGTGTTAAATTCTTTATCGCCTAACATCTCTTGTAAACCTAAATGAGATCCAACTTCATGTAAGAATACAGCACGAATATCATTTGGATTAATATTATCAGCAATTAAATATGCTTTACCTGCACCAGTTACAAATCCCCCAACCCTCTCTTGGTCAGATAAAGACTGTTGAATTAGCGGTGGTAGTTGTGTAATACTTTGAACAATACGAACAACTTTACTACTGCCTAACCCAATAAAATCTTTTAACTCGGCTGCAATCTGTGCAGTTGTAGATTTTTCAGTAGTTTTTTCTTGTTTGCTTAGTTGTAGTTTTTCTTCTTTGGCCGCAAGTTGCGTACCTTTTGTTCCTGCTACAGTTTCAGTACCTACTTTTTCTGTAACAGTTTTTGTCTTTGGAGTAATACCTTGGCGAGCAATATCTTTTTCAAGCACGGCTTTACCATTGACAAACTCCATTACATTTTCTTGGTTATCAGGAACTACAAACAACGTAGCGCCATTCATCTGGTTTTCATGTCCTTTGAGAACCTTACCAAAAGTATCTTTGTCTACATTAATACATCCAAACGAATACCTTGAGTTCTGCGGACCAGACTCTTTAAGTGCTTGTTGACGTTGTTGTGCATCTTTCTCGCTCAACCATACAGAGTGCATCAATGTAGTAAAGTACTTATCTCCAGTGTTTTCATTAACACCTTCAACTCCATATACAGTATCAAAATCATACCCTTTAGTACTAGATGTATTAGTTCTTTGTACTAACTTCATTAACCCAGCAGGAGTAATCTTGTTGGCATCAATGTTGTTATCACCCTTCATGAAATCGCCAAAACTTTTAGCAACTAAAACTTTGCTTTGGAATAGTAGTGTTCCATCAGGATTAAAAATAAACTGAGTTGCTGTTGGCTTGTCAGTAATAATAAACAACTTATTTGTTTTAGCTAGTTCATCTTTAATAGTTGGATAAATAACTTCATACGCACGTTGTGCGGCAGGGGACATATTTTTAGCAACAGTGCTAGGAGCTTTTTGTATAACTTGTTCAGTCCGAGTTTCATATGTAGGAACTATAATTTTAATAGGGTCAGAAGCTAAATTCGGATTTAATACAATAGCTATGGACATTACACCATTGGCGATCTGCTTAATTATGTCACGTACAGCACCAGCAACTGCTTCGGCACCCTTGGTAACATACTTAAGAACATCGTCTTTAACTTTAGAAATAAATTCTTCAGTGCCACGTTTAGCTTTGTAATGCTGTTCTAATCTAGTATTTTGTGCATCTGTAAGACTGCTTGTTTGGTCGGTAATTAGTTTAACTTGTTCTTTCTCACCAACAGAAACAATACGAGCTTCACCTTCAATGGTACGAGACTCATCTGCTAGTTGTTCAGCAGTTTTACTTTCTACTTTTTGTTCTGTTTCAAATATTTTGTTGGCAGTAATTAAATTGCCTTTGTTATCTTTAACTGCAAGTGCCCAATCAGCTTTACCTGTTGGAGATAATCCATCATACTTAACAGGAGCACCTAATGCATCCCATAGTTGAGCGGCAGACTTTGTTTCCTTAGTAGTTTTTTCTTCTACTTTCGGGGCTCTTTGCTTTTTCTTTTCGACTTTGACAACAACTTCTCTGGAAGTGTTTTCGGGTTTGGCGTTTCCTTCGCCCACTGCTTGGCCACCTTCGGCTGATTTGCGAACATTTCTCTCATCTGTGCTTTGCTCTTGAAAGGCATTTTCTGCTCCTTTTTTACTTAGGTTTTGAGTCTTAGATAACTTCTGTGCTTTCTTAGCCAAAACTTCAGCCGCAGCCAAGTCAGCTTCAAGGTCTTCTTTCTTTAGAGTTAACTCGTCTACTGTTTCAGAATCATCATTGGCAGTAGCTGCATCAATTTTAGCTTCAAGGTCTTTTATTTGTTGGATAAGCTTTACACCTTTAGTGCCAACAGATTCACCCAAGTTATATTGTTCATTAACACTAATAGACTTACGAGAAGATTCTTTAACACCAGTTTCTTCTTCCTGACCTTCTTTGTTTTTAACATTAAGTTCAACTTCATACTGACCAAGTTCTTGTTTAATCTCAGATTCTATATCTGATATGTCTGAACTTAAATCATTGTTACCAAGAGTAAGTAATTTGGCAAGAGTAGCATCGTTCTCAATGTTATACTTTTGTTTTATTTCAGCAATAATTCCCGGTAATAATTTTTTAGTTGTTTCAGACCAACCTGCTTTAAAATTACCTTCTTCGTCAACTATTTCTGAAGCTCTTTTTCTCCAGTTGGAAACTGTGTTTTCAGTAACCCCATACAGTGTTTTTAGTTCAACAGGAGTAAGTTGCTCGTTTAATGGAGTACTAATTAGATAAGCAAACAATCGTTTAATCTTAGGCTCTGTGTTTGCATCCATGGCATTATTTTTTACAATAATACGGTCAGCCAACATCACAGCATAGTTAGGTTTCTCATCAAAGTCAGCTAATATATTTTTAACAAGACGACTAGTAACATTGCCTGTAGAAACTGCTCTTGTCCACTTATCCTTTAAATCTTGGGAGAGATAAGCGTAGTCAAGTCCTGTCTCTCTTCTCCAACGCTGTCCTTCAGGGGAGTTATTTTCTCTTTCGAACTGTTGTCTGTTTTGTTCAAAAAATTCATCGCTTGCTCTATCAGCATTTTCTGCCCCTTCAACTCCCCCAGCTTGGCTTTCGCCATTAGTAATTGGAAGTTGTTCATTTACTTGCCCCGTCTCTTGCCCATTAGGAACAGTACTGGTGATGGCTCCACCGGCATAATCCCGTGGCACTGCTTCTCCTCCTCCGACATCTTGCTGGCCGTTCTGGACACCATTGTCGCTTCCTGTCCCGATGGGTCGAATGCCATTGGATTGTAAAAGCCCAAGGTCTCCCGTTCCAGTTTCTGCTGCTCTTCCCTCGACTGATACATCTCCCACCCCGGCAGGCACTTGCTGTTCTGTTTGTATTCCATTTGTTTCTCCTATTAAATTATCACGAAAATTCTCTAAAAAGCCCAACTGGGCTGCAGTACTCTTACCTTTTTTACCTTCTAAGTCTTTAATCTCTGCTTTAACACGATCAAGAACATCATCAATGTTAGTAGCACCTGCTAAGTATGCTTCTACTTTACCAGCTAAACTCTTAGGTGTAATTGTTTTATCAGTGTTTTGATTCTTAAATGCATCTAACCAAGCAAATTCTACATGGTGTGTAAGCTCAGGTTTGGCTGCTTCTTCTACAAGTATCTTATCAACAGCTTCATTAAGCTTGTTAGTCATGCCTGAGAAATACATGTTTCCGTTAAACTTAACACCAATCTGTGCACCCTGCTCATTAAAAACGGGAGTAGTGCCAAACTTATCTAATATTGTTTTACGAGATGCAGCTTGCTGTGCTATTTCTTCTTCAGTTTGTTGTTGTGCTTTTTGTTGATTGGCTTGTGCGTTGGCAGTGGCAACTTGTTGTGAATCTGGCCCAGCCTGTCGTTGCATTACATCAAATGCAGTCTCATCTCTTTCAACACCAGTAGCAGGGTCAGCAATCTTTCTACCTGTTGGTTCATTCATAGCAGCAGTCATATCTGCTTGCCGTTGTTTAATTAGTGCTTCTTGTTCTTTCTTCTGTCTGTCTACAACACCAACTGTTTGATTAACAATTTCTTGTGTAGATAAACCCGGACCTGCATTTACGTTAATTGCGCCTTTAATGGCATCGGCATTTGAAGTTACATTGTTTGTATTGTTGTCAAACGAACCGCCTAATAAACTATTCTCTGGTCTACGTTCACCTGCAATTCCAGCCATACCACCACGGATAACTCCACCACCAATACCACCTTTAATGGCTGATAGTCCGTACTCGTTATATGCTTCAGCTCCAGTTAACTCTTTAAAAGCACCGTATCTTTCAAGCCCAGTTTGTATAGTTTCTGTTCCGGCTTCTTCAGCTAGTCCTATTGCACCCTGCTTGGCTATGTTTTTTGTAAGGCTAGTACCAGCTTCTCGTTGTAAGAAACTTGAGCCTTTACCTAATACTTTATTAGTAAGTCGTTCAGCACCAAGGGCAGTGTCTAAAACAGCAGCAGCACCGCCAGTCATAAGAGCACGGCCAACATCATTCATTCCTGCTTCTCTTTGGTCTGCTCTAATACCACCGTATTCTTGTATTAAGTTACCAACATATGCACCACCCGCACCACCAATAGTTTGTCCAACAGCTGCTCCAGCAACAGTACCAACACCCGGAACAACGGAACCTGCAACACCACCGATAGCACCACCAATAGCTCTTCCAGCCATACCAGTTAATGCTGATATACCAACTTGTGGAATAACTTCACCAATGGCTTCACGAGCCGTAGTAAATGGACTAGATAGTGCTTCTTCTACAGTGTTAATTTGAGATGGGTTGCGACGAACTACTTTTTCGCCATAAGATTGAATTGCTTCACCTGTTTCTCTAGGCCCGATATCTTGTAGAGTAGAACCTAAAGCAGATATTGCTTGACCACCACCTCTTTTTATGTCCGAGATAAACCCGGGCTTAGACATCTTAGGATCTTTTTTAAGGCCAGCCTGTATTAAATCATCTTCTATATAGTTAAAAGAATTCTTATCGTTTAATAACCCAGCTTGGATTAAATCTGATTTTATATAGTCATCAAGAGGCATACTTACCTTAGAATTAATCTTTTGTTAGCTTATTATACTAAAATTACTGGGGTTGGTTTTGTGCTTCTATTTGTTTAATCTGATTGCCTATTCTAATTTTATCTCTTGGGTTTTTAGATGATTCAAAATCTTTTTTAAGCTGTGCTAATTGATTTGCTTGAACATTTTGTGCCCATTGGCTTTTAGAAAGATCAGTGCCTGCAGGAGTTACTGCAGGGTTTATAGCCGACATAGGTTTTGCAGCAGGTGCAACAGGAGCATTGTCATTAATAGGAAGCGCAGTAACAGCTCCTTGTGGTTTTAAAGGAGGAGAGTTTTTATAACGACTGTTATACTCGTTAACCTTTTGATTAGCTTCTTTTATTTTTCCATTAGCAACTAAAGTTTCAATTTCTTTTTGTTTTATAGCCGTTACTGCTTCAGGCGCATACCCATACTTCATTAGATATTCATTTTGATTTGGTTCAGTACCTGATTTGCCTTCAACAAAAGCTTTTTGAGCATTACTATAATCACTTATTGCTCTACCCATGTCGGTATTAGCAGCAATTCTACTAAAATCACCAGACTTCATAGCTATTGCAGCTTCTGCTTTTTGAGCTAAATTAAATTTATCTGTTTGGTATGTAGAACTCTTTGGATCAAGTTGTTGAATTTCGTTAGAAAAAGTTTGTTGTAAATCAAATATTGCTTGTTTTCTAGAATTTTCATCGCCAATAGTTTTTGCATGGGCTCCATAATATCCGCCAGCTTGATTAGAAGCAAAAGCAGACGCAAAGTTTTTAGCTTTTTCAGACGGAAGAAGTTCTGCTTTAAGATCAACTTCTCTTTCTTTAGCTCCAACTTCTCTCCCTTTAAGAGCAACACCTTCTTTTTGGAATCCAAGTTCAACACCTTCTCTAAACTTACCGGGCAATGATGTATATTTATCAAAAGCTATTTCTTTGAAAGCCATCATAGCAGTCTGAGCAGTAATTGGTGTAGTGTCTATTACTTTACCTTTAGAGTCTGTTCTTACAATTGAAGAACTACCGTCTGCTCCTTTTTTAATTTCGGCTTTGTACCCATCATCTAAATGAGAACCTTTTTTTGCATTATTATATGCACCTAAATTAGATTCAAGATATGCTACAGGGTCTTTTGAAAGTTCCGCTACAGATTTTTCTTGCCATTGGCTAAATGCGTCTTCAGCTTCAGCTCGTTTTTCAGTTCTTTGTAATCCTTTAATACCTAAACCAGCAGATTGTAACTGCATAGCGTATAAAGGATTAGCGCCTGTAGCTCTAAGTTGAGATTGAAGATCCTGTTGTTTTTGTTCAGGAGTATATGCAGTAACTTCTCTTTGTATTGTTGGTCCCGCAGTACCTACTCCTTCAGTTCCGGAAATTGCTTGGTCTCTTAATTCACTAGAATTACCAACAGTATTTAAATATGCTTGTTCAGCAGCTTCTTTTTTAGTTTGTTCTTTTCTTTGTATGTCAAATTGTTCTTGTAGTCTTTTTTCTGCAGCTTGTAAACGTTCTTCTTCTTGCAAAGTTGTGTATGTTTTAACTCCTGTTGTTACAGCAGATCCTAACGCAGCTCCTAGATTAAATGCCATAATTACACCACCTTAGAATAATCAACGGCTTTATAACCGTCTTCAGTTTTAAACACAGCTTCTGGAATAAGTTTTTCAATGTCGTGTACCATAAATCCACGGAAACGACCATGCCCAGCATACTTAGAATTTTTAAATTCTGTTTTATATTCAAAGTCAAAAATTGGTAATCCATTAGATGCATGTCCAACAAATTCAATATTTTCTTTAGTTCGTATATCAGACATAGCCATTAACGCAGGTGCATATTTTAAAGCTGCCCCGCCAATAGCTCCTACAGCAGCTCCTATACCAGCAGAACTTGTTGCACTAGCTTGTTGACTTGCGTTGTATGCACTAACATCAGTAGCGTATTTTTGATTGCCTAACTGACCAATCTGATTCCAGCCACCCATCGCAGCGCCAGTACCTTGAACATAACTATTACCTTGTGCATTTATTGCATTTGTACCTGCAGCACCGGAAGCTAAAGCAGAATTACCTGCATTTAAAGATAACCCTGTTGCTGTTGCTTGGTTTCCATACTGACCTTGAGCCAATGCAGAAGCATCCATCTTTTTCGCCCAGCCTAACTGAATAGCAGCATTTCTAGCACGAGTAGCAGCAGCGGAACCTGTAGCAGCTTCCATTATTTGATTTGCATTATTTTGTCCACGATAAGCACCTGACGTAGGATCAATACCATAGGACTGCATATTTCTTGCAGTGTTTGCTTTGGCTACTTCAAATTGGCTTTTAACATCTGACAATGCAGAACTTGCTTGTTGTTCTTGTTCTTCTTTACTTCCTGCTGTTTTTGCTTGTTCAAATATATCTTCTTGTAACGGATAACCAAACTTCTTAAACCGAGCTAATTGTTCATCACCTAAAGCACTTTGTTTTTCTGTAATATCATATTGTTGTTGCTGGACTTTATTGGACATATCCAACTGAGTCTGAGTTTGCTTTTCAAGAGCTGGCCATATTTTTGTTGTAAAGTCTTCATATTGTTTTTCAGAAAGAGTTGCCATTCTTTCTTGAGCTCTACCAATTGCCGGGTCTGCAGAAGGAGCACCACCGCCACCACCTTTGCCGCCTTCTAAGGTAGCAGGTGCATTACTAAACAGTTTCTTCTGAAACGCCCGTTCAGGCAGCATATCATAATCGTGAGTATATCTCATATTTTTATCTCCAACCAGCGGCATTCTTCTCTAAGCATACCATATAAAATCATATCAGTCCCGTCAGTAGCAGCCTTACGAAGAAGGCCTTCTTTTTTAAAACCCAGATGTTCATCAAATTTCTGTGCTTCCAAATTATCTACACGGACTAAACCCGTGATTCTGTTACATTTTAACTGAATAAATGGATAAGCGAAAGTCCTAAATAAAAAATCTCTAGTCATCCACCTTTTTCCGGGCTCTGCTGCAACATGTATACACACAGACGGGCCGTTATACAGATTAAATACTACACCAGCAATCAATACACCATTCTCAGTTAATCCAATACTTGTAGCACTACCAAAGTCATCTTCATCAATTCTTTTACCTACCCAAGGTATAACATATTGGTCTTCACCATATACCGCAGTTTTCATTATTCCCCGCTATAGTTAATTCTTGCAACAATTTCGTTAATCTTTGATATCATATCACTTGTGGATGCCGAGGTTCCAAGGGTAGAGATTTGTCTAGTTCCGGGCCGAACACCTGTAATAAGCTCTATATTTTCTTTCATGGCATTTAACGCTAATATAACTGCACGATCTCCTGTATCAACAATTGGAATACCCGGTTTTTTATTAGCCATTTCCTAATGCCCTTAATTCTCCAATTGATGTAGCCATATCAAAACCACGAACAGGCGCATTACCTGATATTTTAATTTCGTATGCGTATGCTTTAACTGTTGCAGGTAAACGAATTGGGTCTTGGGTGGTTACACCAGTTGTATATATTAAGTTACCATCGCCATAAATAAATACAGTAATTGTTCTTGTAACTGCTGGAGATCCCGGAATTGAAGTAAGAATCGAAGCACCTACAGGAAATAAATTTAAAACACCACCGTTTACAGTGCTTTGTAAGTTACCACCGGAAGCAGCAAACAGTGCTTGGTTTTCAGCAATAATAGAAGCTATAAGGTTGTTGTATGCAATACCATCAGAAATATAGTCATAGTTTGCAATAACTTTAAACGCTGCAAAACTAACAGGGTTCGGCATTACAAACTTTTTAGACATCCATTCATAAAATATATTGTTGTTTGTATCTGAATCTAGTTGGTAAACTAAATTGTCTATAGTAGATACTACGTATATGTTTGCGTTTTGATGGTCTACAAAAATTGCTGAAGCAGAATAATCAAGAATAAACAATGGAGGAATATCGCCACGAGCAATAACAATAGACTTTGTAACACCACCGGTTGTATAGAATCCAATGTATAAATTGTTGTAGACTTTAGATACAAGAGACGAAGGGTTTAGAGCCTGCCATTCTTCACGTGTGTATAGCGCAGTTGTTATAACATCCTGTGACCCTGAGGCTATAGAAACCAGTCCATTAGGTGATGCATATAATATACCGTACTGGTCAGTAGTAATAGACTTTTTAGATACACATGGTTGCATCATTGGGAGCTTAACTTGAGACATACCCCCGGGGCTTGTTCCGGTAATTACAAATGGTTGATGTTTTGTTAAAACTACTACAGAACTGTCGAACGCTCCGAGGCCTACAATCTCATCGTTTACAGTCATCATGTAATTAGAAGGCCAAGCGTGGGGTAAATATGGTTCGCAAAACCATACTTGATTGCCTGTAAACCCAACTAAAATACCGTTGGCCATGGCTACAATACCTTGTAATGTGCTTGGTGGTTCTGTGTAATATAAAGACTCTAGTGTTCCACCTAGATTAACAGCCAATACAGTATCAGCATAACTTGTAGTAGCCACTGGAATCTCAGCAACAAACGCATAAACAACTGACCCACTACCTGTAACTGATCTATATATTCTACGGCTTGTTATGTTGTATCCACTGACAGCAACGCTGGAAAACCCAGAAACCGTAACTGTAGCATTAGGTTCAACAGTACTAATAGTACCGGCTGGGCTTGGAGCAGACTCTTCTTGGACAGAACCAAATGTACTTATGTTGGTATATACGTATGCTCTATTCTCATAGACAGTTCCCGAACCACCAGTTTTAACTAGCGTAGGTGCTGCTGCGGGTGCCAATACACCCATGTTGTAATATGCATTTGGGAATGGTTTAGTTCCAGCTCCCGATGTTGTTGCTAGTGCCCAGTTAGTTTTCTTTGGCGTACCATCGCCTGTGTAATATATTCTAGACTCAGTAATATCTCCTACAGGGCCGACTGCTATATCAACATCCGTAGTCCACTCAAGCCATTTATATGTACCTGTGGGTGTATTATATAACTTGTATATTGTTTGAACGTTTGTGTAATTAGGAGTATATTCAAAAACTTCTTTTTTCCAAGACCTTAGTTCCTTGGATGTTTCTCGTACGTTTACAGCAATTTGAGCTTGACTTGCATCAAGTTGAGTAGGGCCTGTCCTAGGTACAATTCCTGAAAAGTTTTGGAGTTGAATGTAAGGCATGGCCCATTTTCCTTATTAAACTTCGTTACTTATATCTTCAGCTGTTTTACCAGCTGTATCAGTTGCTTTTTTCCTTGGTGCTCGTGCAGCTGCAGCATCAGGTTTTCCTGCTTCTAATGCCGCTAGTATAGCTTGTCCGTCAGCATTTAAGTTAAAAGTTCCGTTTTCAATCACACCAACTATTTTACGAGTAGACATCACACCCACAATAATATTTCCAGCTACAACTTCTCCGCCACTTTTTTCTACAAATTCTTCAATGGTCATCGCCATGTTAAAACTCCTTTAGTTAATAGAGCTCTTATTATGCTCTATAAATGTATGTATGTAAAGTTATCCTACCATTGTTAATGCAACAGTTTCGACATCGGCTACACGCTTGAGCCATCCTTTACCATATGTTGGGAAGTTATCCAGTGACTTGTAAAACTCTTCTTTGTTATTACTAAACTTTTTGAGCAAGTCTAATCCGTTAGCTTCTTGGATTGCCTTTATAGTTGCTGGCCCAAATATGCCATCTGAAGTTACTCTTAGCGCTTTTTGTATCATTTTACGAGCAGCGGCTGGTCCAGCATTAATAGCAAAATCAAACACGGCATAATCCACACCATTAGGTAAATCATCACCTCGAACGGCATCCCAGTAATTTTTCTTGTATAGTGGTTTAACATCTTCTTTCTTTAACGCCTTCATATCATCCTGAGTAACAGTGTGCCCGATATATTTTTCCCAGTTAGCTTGAGTACAACCCCACATGGTGCAACCTTCACGGCCATCAGGTAAATGATTACCTTTATCACGTTGGTCATTAGTGAATCCGCCCTCATGGGCTACAACCATAGTAAAAGATTTATCCCAATTACTTAGCATTTTTCTTCATCTCCATAACCTTCTCCAGTGTCCTACCACCAAAGTAAAAGCTCATAATTAACATGCCCCATTGGCCTAGTAGCTCGACATAATTGTTGTTTACCTCAATATCCCAAGCGGACATCATGCCAAAGACTGTATAGGTGATTAGAATGAATATAAGGGTCATAGGGCGAATGTTCTTAGATAGCCAAGAGTCTGACATCATATCTGCTTGAACACGCTTAGTCAGTTCTTGCTGTTCGCTTACATCTGCTTGTAGTTGAGCCAGCTCACCGTTTTGGGCTAGTGTTGCTAATTCCAACTGTGCCTTAGCTTTAGCCTCTGGATCGGGGATTAGCTTATCAATTAACTTACCACCAATATTAAGTATTGCATCAAGTCCTAACATTATTTCCTCTTTTCTCGTTCTTCAAGCAACTGCACTTTAACTTGTAGTTGATGGATGTCTTTATAGACTTCTTCTTTAAGTCTATGCCTTGCCTCTGCACTTAAAGGTGAATCAGTTGGCACATTTTCTTTGGTTATTAGGGCAGGCATCTGTCCTTCAATCTTTGTTAATCGTGTAGAAAAATCAGATACTTGACCTAGTAGCCAAGCAAGTGCCGCTACAATAATTGGTAAAACTGCTTTTAAAATGTCTTGAATATTCATTTTTTATTAATGATGTCAAACAACGATTTAACTTTTTCTTCCAATACGGCTATTTGATTATGCATTTTTGCCAACACAATTACTAACGTCACAAAGCCTATCAACAGACTAGAAAGTTTAGAAATTGTGTCTAATAAGTCCATCTAAGATAATTTTCCTGTGCCAGCTAACCAAGTTAACACGGCTAAAGAACCTAGGCCAACAATCCAAAAGAATTTTTTGACCACCGATTCTCCAATACCAATATAAACATTCTGAATTACTTTTTCAGTAACTCTCTCTACTAGCTCTTCGATTTGAGCATCAGTCAAAGGGAGCGATCTATTTTCGTCGGCCATAATAATCTCATTTCAAGTTGCGTAGTTTATAAAGGGTTGATAAATACTGGCCAACAACTTCGTCTACTATATTTTGTATCGGAGTATCGGTTTTATCAATAGCAGTATATCTAAGTTTTTCTACCATATCCATGTGATTTTTTAACATGTCAGCCGGAATTGCTTTGGGGCTTTCGTCTTTTAGTAATGGAATGTTTGCAATGATTTCGTGCCGACCTTGGTACGCTTCTGTCAACTTATCAGCAAGGTCTACAATAGCATCATAAAACTCATTCAGTGCAACATGTTGTGCATAAGAAGTTGTCTTTAAATGTTCTCTGTGGGCCAAATCACGGCTTAGAAACAAAATTGCTATTAGTCTACCTATCATCATTTTTCCTTTAAGAATCTCTTTTCCACATGTAGACTACAACGTATGGCTGTAAGTTTGCGTTTGTTGCGCTTCCGCCCTCTGCCGTTATTCCATGTTGATGATTTGCACTTGTGCCGCTTGTAGTTCCAGAAAAAGTATGGGTGTGATTTGCGTTTGGAAGACCCATAGAATCATAAAAAATATTTGGAGAACCAGCGCCTTCTTCTACACCAGCAGAGCCACTAGCACTATTATTTAATACACCAGATTGTCCTTGGCTATTATTATGAACGTGACCTTGATTTTCTACACCTGTATTACCACTAAAATTATGCGTATGGTCTGCACTTTGCGTGCCTGTTAATCCACCGTGACTATGGCTTACTAAAGTTGCGTCAGCAGAACCGCCTGTAGAGCCAGCTGCGTATGGGCCACTAGCACCAATCATTACCCGACCAGCACCAAAAGTTGACCATGTACCAAACCCAAACACGCTTCCCGGATTAGTAGCAACTGTGGTAGTGTAAATACAACCAACAGGATAAAGAGTCTGAATAGCTGCTTGAACAAAAGCCGTAGTCGCTACGCTTGTATTGTTTGTTCCCGGAGGTTGTGTTGTTATGCTCGATGTTTGCGCAAAACTATTTAATGTTGCAGCGGTTACTCGAAGTTCAAGTAAGCTACCTACTGTATACGAACGGGCTGATGTACTTTCTTGCCCACGAACTACAGTCATTGTGTCACTGCTTCTGGCAGTAACTTTTATAATCTCGATGTTATTACTAGAATCTACTAATGTGGCAATAAAATAATCAGATCCAGCTAAAACAGGAAACTCTGCCCCTTGTCCACTGGCCACAGTAATAGAAGTAGCTGAAGAACTGATTGTACTTGCTATAGCAGCGGAAGCATTATTAGTAAAAAGAATGGCCATTATTATCTCCAGTTACGGTATTTTATCATGTTAAATCAATTTCGCCAAGCTCAGCATATACTTGTATATCATTGTATTCTGTGACGTTAATAATAGAAGATTCGTCAATTCCAGCTAGTGCTTCATATACATACATATCTACATAAGATTGACGATTATCTTGAAGCATTGCCAACTCAATTAAATCCATTATAAAAATGAATACTGGGTCAGCGGATTTAATGTTTTCTATTATAGTTTGATAAAAAACTAATCCTACAATAGGTGTATCTAGTGTGCTTAGTCTTTCTACAATAGCTTGTAAAAAAGTAGAAGTTTGCGTACTAGAATCTATAGCTATTAAGTTTTGAATAATACTACTTATAAATTGAGCAGTTATTACTGAACTATCTTGAGCTGTTAGATTTTCAGTAATTGACTTAAGGAACGACGCATTAACAACATATGTTGGATTTTCATAAAACGCAGTAGTTCTTAAACTACCAGCAATTGGAGCACCACCGAAAGTAAATGCGCCAAAACTAGCTTCTTCTAAAACAGTGTATGGTGTTAGACCCCACGCTTCAGCAATAGAAAGATTAAGCTGCGCCAAAATAGACTGCGCATTTCCTATATTAGTATTTTCAGATAAGATTGTTGCAAATTGCGCTAAGATTGTGGGTGCGTCTACTATTGTGCTGTTTTCAATAATACTTGATAAGAACTGTGCGGTAATTGACGGGGTATCTGCAAGGTTTGAGTTCTCAGTTATAAATTGAAAAAACTGATTTATAATTGTTTGTGCGTTGTCAAGTACGGAGTTTTCAGCTTTACTTACATTAAACTGCGCTGAAAAATTTGGTGTGTCGGCTACTGTAGCCGGTTCTGTAATATTTACTAAAGTAAAAACACCGCCAACAATAACATCTGATATTTCTACGTTTTCTGTTTGAGAAGCATTAAATTGCGCCAGAATTGTCTGGGCATTGTCTGAGGTTATATTGTCAGTAAGACTGGTTAAAAATTGAGCAGAACTTGTTTGAGTTCCATCTGAGTTTATGTTTTCTGTAAAACTGGTTACATAATATACTATATTTGTTATAACATCAGTTGCGTTTAGGTTATCGCTAAAGCTAATAAAGTACTGAGCTATTGTGTATGTATCTTGAGTTAAATTTGTACTATCTGTAAAACTGGCTAAGTAATCAACTCTTAAAGAAAAAGGGTTACTATTAATTGTATCAGCTGCGTTTAAGTCTTCAGTGTAGATGGCTAAAAACTGCGCTTGAAAAATCTTTGAATCAGCTGAAGTTATGCTCTCTATTGTAGATAAATAAAAAGATACCGCTGCCGATAACCCATCATCAAAAAATGTGTCTTCTATTAATTCTACGTTGTGGGCTACACCCACCCCTAATGCAGAAAATGGTAACTTAGCAAAAGGGGCGAATCCAAACATATTACTCTTTATTTTCTATAATTACCTCTAAAGACTTCTTTAACATGGTAAAAAATGCGTTCTTACCCACGCCTAACTGGTCAAGGTTAAACTGAGATGAAGCAATTTTACGGTCAAGGTCTACGCAATGTTGAAACAATACTTGCTGTTCCTCGGTTAAGTCTTCAAGGGTATACTCTACATCGTCAATAGTAATCGGGGTTGTTTTTTTCTCGCCCATTCTATTCTCCTAGGTTGTACTACGGTTAAAAAATCTATTCAGCCCAAGGTAATAGCTGTGCTTGAGGGCTTACAGGTGGTGTAATTAGGCTGTCAATCTGTCCTTGTACACAAGCCTGTGCGTTGTCTATTTGGTTCTCAGGAATCCAACCAATAACTAACGCCTCATTTAAATCTTCATAAGGCACAAATGTAGTCTGGTCTGTAGAGTCAAATGTTGTGTTACCTTGGATAGAAGCAGTATATTCTCCGTCTACTCCTGTTACTTGCCAATGTGCATTACAAACGTAATTTGGGTCAGGCTGTTGTACTGTGTACATTGCTGTGATTTTTGTTGTAAATACTGTTGCCATTTTAATTTTCCTTAAAGGGTTGATATTACAAATGCTAATAGTTGGTCATAGCGGATTCCAAGGCGAGTAACTTCTACTGCATTGGGTGTATCTTTTGTAAATGGGCTAATTGATTCTGGTGATGCTTTACCATCTACTTCATACCAAGTATCAGAACAGAACATAGCGTATTTAGATGGGTCTAAACCTTCTGCTTCAAAAGCAGATTGAACTTCTTGAGCAATTACGCCAACGTGAATTCTTGCCCCATCACCTTTTTCCGCAACAGAATCATTAAATTTAAATGCTTTTATTAAACCTTTAATAGATTGTGCAACGGCTTTTTCCGCTGTGTTTAAATCTCTAATTTGCTGTTTTGCATTCGCATCAGAAGTGTTAATTAATGCTGTTGCGGCATAAACAACGCTCCATCTATATGGCGCAACTCCAAGCGCCATAACATTATCTGGGTAAGGATAAAAATTATTGACATCAGAATTAATAGAAGTACTATTCTGTGCTGGAACATTAGGAAATATTTTTGCTGTCCCTGCGCCATCATGTACAAATCTGTGATACCCAGAACCATCAGAAAGAACAACATAATTATTTGATGTTGTAATGTTTAAACTGTTAGCATTGCCACTATAAGAACCAATAACAGTATTTCTAAGACCTGTTGTAATTGACTGCCCAGAGTCACAACCAAAAAACGAGTTAAAACTATTTCCTGATGCTACGTTAAATAGGTTTCCTGAATTTTGACCAACAAAAGTATTTGCTCCTCCACCCACATTTGATTGTCCAGCAATTCTTCCAATGTATACGTTAACATCACCAGTACTATTTGCCCCAGACAAATAACCAATAGACACATTGTTAGAGCCACTAACATTATTTCCCATTGCTGCATTTCCAATGGCAACATTGTTAGAGCCAGTTGTGTTGTTAGACAAAGTTGCATAATAAGAACCGGGCACTGAAGAACCAATTGCTACGTTGTAATTACCAGTTGATATTGAGCCTAATGCTGACAGACCCATTGCTGTGTTATTTTGACCTGAAGTTGTACCACTTCCAGCACCTGTTCCAGTACCAAAATAAGAGTTATTAGCCCCACCAGCAATAGATAAACCCGCTTTCCAACCAACTACTGTATTACCCGACCCTGTTACTAATGCTAGGGCAGCATGACCAACAGCAGTATTCTGAGAAGCAGTAGAAATAGTTTTTAATGCACCATTACCAATGGCTACGTTTTCAGCGCCTGATGTTAAGGTTGCAAGAGGACCTTCAATAACACCATCATGCCAAGAGCCAACTGCTATGTTATCGTTACCTGTAACTGTACTGTTACCCATTGCTTGAGAACCAACAGCGGTATTAAATGATCCGTTTGTAATTCCACTTCCAGCCGAATAACCTACCGCTGTATTTCTAGGAGAAGTTGTACTTACTAACGCTTGAAAACCAACAGCGGTATTATATGAATTAACACTATTGGATAGAAGTGCTTGGTATCCAACTGCCGTGTTGTAATTTGCTGTAAGGTTTAATCTCATTGCACCACTACCTACTGCGGTATTATACGAACCTTGAGTGTTTGTAAACATACAAGAGTATGTGGCTGTATCTAATCCACCAAGAGCCGTGTTAGATATACCTGAAGTATTTCCGCCAAGCGCACTTACACCTGCTGCAAGGTTATAATTACCAGTAGTTAAACTTGCTAAACTTCCTTGACCAAGAGCAGTATTATATACACCTGTTATTGCACCACCATAACCATACATAGCAGTTGTACCCACAGCGGTATTATTATTACCCCTTATGTTGTATCCTGCCTGAGAGCCAAATACTGTAACATTAGTTCCTATAATATTTGTGCTTGCCGCTTGGTATCCAACCGCTGTGTTGCTATCGGTGGTGTTATTTGCTAATGCGCTAGTGCCTACCGCAGTATTGTATGAGCCTGTAATGTTATTTCCAAGTGCGGAATCTAATACACTAGGTATTCCACCGCCTACTGCTGTGTTGTATGCGCCACTGGTGTTGTCAAATAGGGCTTGTTGCCCAACTGCTACGTTATTACTTCCTGTATTATTTGTATATAAAGATTGATAACCTACTGCTGTGTTATTAGAGGCGGCAGTGTTTGCTTGAAATGCCGATTGTCCAATTGCCGTGTTATTTGAACCAGTTGAAATTGCTGTTACTGGACCAGCAGCATGACCAACATACGTATTATTACTTCCTGATGTAGTGTAATAACCAGAATGGAAACCAGCAAATAAATTGTTTGTTCCACCAACATTACTAAAACCAGCACCTTTTCCTAAAAATGTATTTTCTGCTGCTGTATTGTTATATCCTGCTTGATAACCTACTGCTGTGTTACTAGAGCCAGAACTATTTTTTGCTAAAGAAGCAGTACCAATAGCTGTATTGTAACTACCTGAATTATTTGTCCATAATGCACCGTAAGTACCAGCATCTTGTGAACCAACAGCCGTATTAAATGAACCACCACTATTCAAATACATAGCGTAATTACCTACAGCTAAATTATTAGTTCCACTTGAGTTTCCACTTAAAGCATTAGCACCTAAAACTGTATTTGTAGCAATAGCACCACCTCCACGACCAACAGTAAGACTATTTACAGAAGCGTCAGTAGCAGTAGTTAATACGCCAGCCGAGCTAATAGTCATTCCAAGCGTACCACCGTTGGTGTAAAATTTCATTGCATTATCAGCATGGTCATATCTTAATAAACCCATGTATTGCTGACTTCCTGATGTGCCATCAGCAAAAATAAGATTACCTTCACTTGTTGTGCCTGAGTAAATTGTTATTTGCTGATTACCAGTTCCACTTCCTACAACAAGTTTAGATGGAAAAATAGTAAATGAATCAGGACTACTAGTACCTATACCTACATTACCAGCATTGGTAATTCTAAACTTTTCAGATGCACTATTGGCTAAACCAAAAAGGTCACCCGCACCGCTTTGCAATCCATAAATCATTGCAGATGCTGAGTTATCCGCTACATAAAGTTTGTTTGTTGGATTACTAACTCCTATACCTACATTACCACTAGCGCCTACTGCTAATTTTACGCTTGCTGTACTTCCACCATATATGTAAAAACTATTTGGTGCTACAGATGCACTTCCACCAAAACCTATGTCGTATCCGTAACCTGTGGTTGTGTTTGAAAAAGAAATACTCGAATATACATTTGTACCAACGGATGTAATTGTTTGTCCAGTACTTCCTGATGATGACAAGGCTAATGTACTTCCAGCAAAAGTAAAATTAGCACTATCACTTAATAATCCACTAGCACCTGCAAATGTTACTCGACCACTTGTTAATCCTGAGTCTGTTATGCTTGTTGCTGAAATTGATGTAAACGTTCCGCCACTTGTGCCTTTATTTGCTAATACTTGAACTACTCCAGCTGTGTCTTTATAAAAGAGTTTTCCGTCTGTTGTGTTTAGTGCAAGTTCTCCTGCTATTAAATTAGCTGGGTCTGGTACTCCGCTTGCAGTTACAGAATAAAGATGGCTAATAGGTGTTAATGTTGTTACATTTCCAGTGCCCGGTTCTGCAAAAGTTCCTCCAAAAATACCTGTTGTTACTCTCAACACACCATATATAGTAGTATTGCCAGAGCCTATGCTGCTAGAACTAAGAAAAGGAAAACCAGTACCATCACTTAATACAATTGCCCCTGTAGCTTGGCGAACATCTACATAACGGTATCCATCTGCTGAAAGCCCATAACCTGAAAATGGTCCAATAACTACAAGATTTTTACCCGTGGTTATTGCACTACCTGATTGCCACCCAATGGCTAAGTTGTTACTTACAACAGTATCTGAATTATTAGAAAGTCGTAACGCTCCATTGCCAATGGCTATATTTCTTTGGTGTCCGACACTAGTATATAATGCTTCATACCCAATGGCTATATTATCAGAGCCATTAACATTATTCCTAGAAGCTTCATACCCAATGGCTATATTGTTGCCGCCTGAAAGATTAAAACGTAAATTATATGCACCAATTGCAATATTACTTGAACCACTAGTATTTGCATTTAAGTTACCGAGTCCAATAGCCACGTTAGCAGCACCAGTATTTGCACCCGATAATGCTAGATAACCTATTGCAGTATTAGTAGCAACACTACCACCACCAAGGCCAACAGTCATACCAGAAACATTTAAATCAGTACCGTTAAAAGTTAGGTTAGCTGAATCTGTTAAAGCCCCGCCTGTAGTTGCGTAAGTAACCCTGCCTGAAGTTAATGTGCCTGAACTTAAATTAACAGCTCGTGAACTAGGATAAGTTAAAAATACGTTTTGTACACCAGAACTAAAGTTAGTTAAAGCGCCAGCACTAGATGAAGAAAGTACCGTTGTACGAGCTAGGGTTCCAGCTGATGATGAGTAAGTACCAATACCTACTTCCCAACTAGCCCCACTTTGGTCAGCTATGGTGTAGTAACAAGTATTGCCGTCACCTATCGTACTAAACGACTGATAACCTGTAACCGCACCTAATAGCGTAACCGTGCCCGTGCCGGGAGAATTACAGGTCTCTAAAACTCTGTCTTTCAAAACTAATGCCATAATTGGCTCCTAATTACGAAGTTGCAGTAGTCGAAAATGTTACCGACACAGTATCTCCGGCAGTTACAGTTTTAGACACAGAAAAATTACCTTCTGAATATAATATACCAGCAGTCGAACTTAGTGTACTTACAGCACCTGTACCTGTTACTAAGAAACAACCGTAAACTGTACCACCACCACCTGTAATAGTATAAATAACTGCAGTTGCCGCAGAAGTTGTAACGTTAGTCGGAGTTGTTCCAGACGAGGTAGCTGATGCAAACACCGCTGTTCCACGGACTGATGAGCCACCAACTGTGTAGTTAGTAAACTCTGACCATGTGTGGGAAGCCATTGTATCAGCCGCAGCAAATGTTGTGCTATTACCGATTAGTCCTAAGAATGGTCCAACAACAGTATAAGCAGAGCCTTTTAAAAATGTATCAAGCATTAACTGTTTACCTACAGCTACAACTAGGTTAGGAAATTTTTCTTCCCATTTTAAGTTGCCCTCGGCATCACGGCACTCTACTTCATAAAAACCCTCTACACCCATTCCTTCAGGAATAATTGCATTTGCTTGTAATGAGGCCACAGTTATGTCACCGCAGCTTGCTTTTTCGTTTCTCATAATTTCTCCTAAATAAATTGTTTTCTTACTAAAAAATTTAATACATTATAAACTGTCTGGTATAGCCCTGCAAAGTTAATTTCTACTTCACCTTCATATTGTCCGGGATCTACATTTAAAGTATTTCCGGGAAAATTAAATTTAACTAATCCATCTGAACCAGTATTTACATTTGTGCATGTAATAGTAGATAAAGTAGTTGTTGTATTAACAGCCCTAAATTTAACTGTAACAGTAGCCGTACTTACATCCACTGCAGTTCCGTCAGGGTTGGTTAATGTCATTCTTATAAAAGGTAAGTTGTCGCCTTGGACTAGTTTAATTACGCTCATACAAACCTCTGATATTCGGCTTTAACGGAGTCTCTAGAAAGACCTTTAGTAATTCTTTCACGGCATTCGCTGATTCCGTATTTAAACATACGATAGTATTGGTCAGCGGCTCCTCTATCATAATACGCTTGTTTTGGTGTGCTGTATAGTCTTGACCTAGCTCCAAAACTAATTACTTCTAAAAATTGTTCGTAAATCTCGGAATCAACCTCCGTAGAATCTCTTGTTGGTGCAATAGAAACACGACATCTTAAAAAATCTGTTGATAATACAGTTGCAGGATAAGGAACAACTACAATTTCAGGCATAATTAACCTAGTTATATAAGCAGGGTTTGCTTTTACATCTCTCCAGTCAGCCATACGATAAATACCTGCTAATTCATCGCTAGACTTTGGTATTAATAAAACATCATTATAATAACATACTTCTGGTAGTACAAACTTAGTACTTTCTGGGGTATTAATAAAATAAGAAGATTCCCCAGTTACTAAAGGTATGTATGGTATATCTATTTGTAAATATCTAGTACGTTCACAAAATTCAATGCAAGCGTTTCTAATAGCATTAATAGCTATTAAGTCTGCAACATCAGGAACAAATTGCATAACCTCTGGCAAAAATTGCTCGTAAGGTACTGAATATCCGTAAGTTTGACTCATGATCCAGATCCCGGTTTATCAGGGGTAATACTTCCCATTTGTTGATTTGGAGAGTTCTTAACTTCTTGGTCAGATTTAGCACCCATAGTAGCCATAAATGTTTGCAAATAACCAGCAGCAAGTGTAACTCCAGCTGCGTATTCCGCATCTTTGCTATTAGCTCTGTAAAGAATGTAATCTAAAATTGCTGTTTGGAATATATCATTTACAGAAATAGTAGAATTTTCTGAAGCTAAATCAGTTGGAATAGGCGAATAATTAATTTGTACATACCCTTTGCCGTTGTTTGGCGGGTAAACATAAAAAGCTGTTTGGTCTTGTTGATCAAATAAATAGTTTAATGGCACTGTAGTCGGTGTAGAAGAATGCCAGTTAGGATTAAAGTCGTTTAAAACTTGTTGAGATATAATTCTTGGGACTCTTCCGGGTGTTGTTCCTGTAATTCCCATATATCTAATAATATCTAAAAGTGTCCATCCGTCTGAAGGTATAGACTGTCTAGTTCCAGCTACTAATTGAATTGTTGTTACTTTATTAGTCGCATTAGGCGACATAACTGTAATTTGTCTCTGAGCGTCATTAACCCACCCTAACAGTTCAGTTCTAGTCCAGCGAATATTTCCTGTATCTAGTAATTGTACTGAAGCTTTGTCAATAATCGATTTTGCTGTTATTGTTCCCATAACCTTTGTGTGTAGTAGGGGCCGAAGCCCCTTTTATTACGCTGAAAGAACCGAATACCAATTTCTGCCGTCTCTTGAAACAAATTCTGCATTTTTAGTAGTAGCAATAGATAAACTACCGTTTGAAGAACCGTTCATAGTTCCACCAACAGGTGCGTATACTAATAAAGCATTTGCCCCACCGTTACGAACAAGAATACGAGCTCCATCGGCAAAAGCTAAAATTGCGCCAGTACCTGATGCTACAGTACCAAATACGTTTACATCTGCAGTAATAGCTAAAGCAGTTGCTTGTGTAGAACCAGCGGCTGTTAAGCCAGTAGTTACATCTCCACATACAACTTGTTCGGCTGCTTCTGCCCACATCCCTAATGCAACAAGTTTTAATTGCGTTGTCATACAAATCTCCTAAGTAGATTGGGTGGGAATTACCCCACCCGTTTTATTAACCTGCTGCTACTAATAGAGCAACTGCGTCAGCCTGAGTTACTTTGTATCCGTAAACATTTAAGCCACGAACTAATGTACCAAAGTCGTTAGGGTTTTGCAAGCTTTCTACACGAGCGATTTGTGATGCAAAGCTAATACCAGCCTTGTGTCCGGCCATTACAGCATGACGCTTGAGGAATGTAGAAGCACTTGTTTGTGTACCATCCCAGTTGTAAGTAGCTGCTGCACGTGGCAACAAGTTAGATACATAAACTGTGAAACGGTCAATCATACCAATCTTACCATTACGGAGGATTGAAGATGCATCACCCATAAACTGAGCTTGAGCTAGGTTAGATTGCATGAGAACTTGACGCTCGATTGGGCTAATAACTAACCAACGATCAGTTTCAGGAATGTTTGCTTCGTCTAATACTGAAGACAATGCAGTGATGTTCTGAAGGATGTTAGCAGCTGTTAGTGTAACAGGAGCAGCATCAGTACCTAGGTTAAAAGAAGCAGAAATCTTACCGGCTGTAGAACCTTGGTTTGTTGCCGCACCTTGGTTAAATGTGCCTAGTAAAACATCAGTATCAATCTGAATCTTCATCTGCATAGCAGCATCATTAGTGAAAACATCCATTAACTTAGGCTTAGATTGTAGTTCGAGAACGTTATTAACGTTTACACCGAAATACTTACCTTTGTTAATTGACAAAGTGATTGTGCTTGGAGCAGGAATCTCATATGCCAAGTTTTGACCAATAGTGTAGTTATTGATTGTGATTGTTGGGATAGTGTTGATGATAACAGAGTCACCAATACCAGAGATGTCGCCTTGCCAATCAGTATTAGCGATTTCGCCAAAAACAGTAGCAGCGTAAAATTTTTGAGCTAATTTTCCAGACCATAAGGTAGGAATAAAAGTTCCAGAATAAGCAGTACCAGAGTAAGTGGTAGCGCCATTAGGTGCGTAAAAATTCCCTACAGGGTATTGTGCGCCAGCGGTAATAGTAGACATAAATTCTCCTTTAATTGTCTAATTTTAAAATCCACTATTACCATTGGTTTATTCGACTATCGAATTCTTCCTTCAGTAATAGCAGCGTGTATTTCTTTTTCCATCTTAACCGCCTCATCATTTTCGATCAGTCCACGTCGCCATTCATCATAAAATAACGCTATTTCTTTTTCATTAAAATAACGGCCATTTTGTTGATCAACCGGTTGTGACGCTGAACGTGAGCGAGTCGGTGCAACTTGACGTTGAAGTTCTGGATTTAATTGTTGTCTTTCCAGTTTAGCAGGAAACAATGATTTATAAGCTTTAAAAATAGTCGCAACACGATTTGTTTCTAAATTCTCATAAGCATTATTCAATGCAACTTGGCGTGGCATTCCGTACACAGGATCTACTTCTTGTAACCAATTTAAGAACCCTTGATCATAATTCAAAGTTTCCCAATCTGGTACTTGTTGTGCTAATCCATTCAAGAATCTATCTTTATCAGATACAACTTGACGTTCGGATACATTGCCTAACTGGTTTTCCAACTCTTTGACTCTACTTACTAGGTCTGACTCTCTATTGTGCATATTTTGCACATTGGCTACTTTAGATTGTGCAGCACGTTCTATCAAATCAATTAAATCTGGTCCAAAAGCTTCTCTATCTTGTTCAGTGATTAGAGACTCGACTAATTTAGCTGGTTCTGGCTGTTGAACTTTGGCTCTTTCAACTTCGCCTATAAGTGTCTGCACTTGCGTGTTTAACTCACGGACTTGTGAATGTAACCTTGGTACTTCAGCATCATACATACCTTTTAAAGTGTGGTATTTTTGCGACCACAAATCATCAGATACTGAATCAACTTGCTTAGTTTGCTCTTGCGAAACAGTATTTTCCTTGGGCTCAACAGGGTCTGGTGGTAGATCTGTATTTAAGTTAGTCTCCGGTGGTTGTACATCGGTCTGATTTAAATCCATCTCTGCTACTAAACGATCTGCTTCTTCAACTTGTTGTTGTACTGCCTTTGGCAATGCCATTTCTCTCTCCTTAGCTCCGGCTACGCTTCACACTCCGCCTCAACGGTATGTGTTTGTCGCTTACGGTCTGCTACTACGGGTTTGTAAATACGTTTAAAGCTCCACTGGGGTATGCTTCTAGCGTCTCATTTTGACAATTAATGCTTCCGCATTTTCGACTAAATCAAGAATTTCCTTGTAAGCCCCGGCTTCGCCTTGTAACCGGTAAATCTTTTCTACATCGGTAACTTGTGCCATCATTTCTAGAGATTCCTGCCGTTTGGCTCTGAAATACTCTGTAAGGTGATCGAACTCAGGTCCCCGTAAAAACGTGAAGCATCTAGCTACACGCTCATCAATTCTCATTACTTACACATGCCGTCAGTTTTAGCTGATTCCTGTGCATAACCTTCGCTACGGGACATATAAAAGTCACTCATACTTGGGGCACTACCTAGGCCAGTTTGTCCGCCTTTGCACATACCATCAGTCTTAGCAGACTCTTGTGCATACTCGTCTTTTCCGCCACGTTTTAACTTATTAAAAATTTCAGCCATTTTAGGCTCCTTTCAATTTAAATGCTACAAACTACTATATAAACAAAATTATACTCTTTGTCAACTTTATTGTTCAAATCTATTTACAACAGGTGCATTATTCATCAATTGCGCACCCCCGGGAGGGGCTGGAGGTGTTCCACCTGCTTGAGACTGACCACTCTTTTGCGCCATTTCCATCTGTTGCATTTGTTGCATTTGCATTTGTTGCTGTTGTGCTGCTGCTTCTTTCTGTTTAATTACATACTCAGAAGGAATAATTTCGTCTACATTTAAATCTAAAGTCTTAGCAGACTGTCTTAACAATTCAGCAATACCTTCCATACCAATAACTTGTTGTGCAATCGGACTATTCAGAGCTACAGTCAAGAACTCATTACGACGTTGCTGAGCAGCTTCTTTTTCTAGTAAACTTGCAGCACCACGAGCTTGTATATGTATATCACCTTTTAAGTCCATATCGTCACTATACCGCATATTGTAATAGTATAAACGATCAATACATGGTTTGACTACGTGCTCATCAATATTTGCAATAACTTGTTTGATGGATTTACCAGCATTTGTCATTAACATAGACATACCAGAAGCAGTTCTTCCAGCCCCGCCTGTGGGCGATCCGCCAGTCATATAACGTGGTATGCCTGTATATTCATCAGCTAAAGTAGCAAATTTTTCATATACAGTTAATAGTTCGTTAGCTTGCGAGTTCGGTTGGTAAAAACTTACTGGTGCTTGGTTGCCATTAATAGGATCGCTTGTAACTTGCCAAATCTTCCATGGGAATATCTGTGTTACGTTTTCTCCCGGAGGTAGTCTGTCAATGTTATACACTACTTGTGGTCCTGAGGCTAATCCCATATTGTTTACGAGAGCCCTTGCAGCAGCATTACAGATATCTTGGGTATCACGACATAGGTCAGCTACCGAATTACCCCAGAACGCACCCGGAACCTCTTCATATGAGGCTTTATAGTATGGTTTACGG
>Ga0209191_1000408_pt1 | contig 33774 bp, 45 predicted proteins | sample S_130626_EF_Meta_FD_187320 | JGI IMG/M metagenome (GOLD analysis project Ga0209191, IMG submission 187320) | Freshwater microbial communities from Lake Simoncouche, Canada to study carbon cycling - S_130626_EF_MetaG (SPAdes) (version 2) | ecosystem: Environmental > Aquatic > Freshwater > Lake ...
ATGCGATGTTTAAGAACCCTACGATGGTAGATGGCAACTTCTATGACGCCGTTATTCCTGGTTACTTAGAACCAGAGATGTTCCCATTGCAGGAAAAGAAAGAAGATTACTACCTCTACGTTGGACGTATGGTAGATCGAAAAGGTTTAGTTGTAGCCCAGCACGTATGCAAGGAACTAGGACTCAAGTTGATTATGGCAGGTCCTGGTAAGGATCCTAAGATTGAATACGGTGAATGGGTAGGACCAGTAGGAGCAGAAGAACGAGCAAAGTTAATGGGTGGAGCTATTGCCCTATTTGCACCAACGCTCTACATAGAACCTTTTGGTAACGTAGTTATCGAAGCACAAGCCTGTGGGACTCCAACGATTACCACAGACTGGGGCGCATTTACAGAGACTAATCCACAAGGTGTTACTGGATACCGTTGCAGAAATGCAATGGAGTTTGCAGTAGCTACAGAGTGGGTGAAGGATCTAGACCCAGTAGCAATACATAAGCGAGCAGTATCTCTCTATTCGTTAGATGCCATCGCACCACAATACGAGCAATACTTTGCACGACTGCTAACTCTATGGGGAGATGGCTGGTATGAGAGGAAATAATGCCAACACTAAACGAACTGGTAGACGAAGTAAAGGCCAACCTACAAGGTTACGCACTTCGACAAGACCGTATCACCTATGTTGCTAACCCTGCTGGGTTGACTACAACATCTACTGAGATCCTTGTAGGTAGCCAGAACAACCTTGCTAAAGGTGTCATTGAAATTGATGACGAACTTATCTGGATTGATTCCTTCGATAAGGCAAACAATACTCTTAACGTTATCCCAGGATTTGGTCGTGGCTACCAAGCCACTACTGCTACACCTCACGCACAGTATGCTCAAGTTACTCTGTCTCCAACCTTCCCACGCAACAACATCAAGAAGGCAATCAACGATACGATCAACAGCTTCTATCCTAAACTATGGATTGCTTCTTCTTACACATTTACTTTTAACGCATCTCAAACAACATACCCATTGCCTGATGACTGCGAAGATATCTTGTTTATCTCTTGGCAGACAACAGGTTCTAGCCAGGAATGGCTACCAGTTAATCGCTGGCGCTTAGACAGTATGGCAAATGCTGCTACCTTTAATACACAGAATACGATAAACATTTATGAGAACGTACAACCTGGTCGTACAATTCAGGTTTGGTATACCTCCACGCCAAACACTCTTGACTCCAACACAGATGATTTTGCTGACGTTACTGGCCTACCAGATTCTTGTAAGGATGTTGTCACACTCGGGGCAGCATACAAACTATTGTCTTATATTGATGCTGGACGAATCAATCTCTCTAGCGCTGAAGCCGATCTAAACGACTCTAAGATTCCATCATCTGCTGGTGTTGCAGCATCTCGTTATATCTTTGCTCTATACCAACAGCGCCTTAATGAAGAGGCTTTGAAGTTAGCAGACAAGTATCCAATTCGTATCCACTACACTCGATAAGGCAGACAAATGACACGTAAGTTCTCTAGCATAAGCGTACAAACAACGCTTGCTTCAGGTATATCTAATACAGCAACAACTATGACAGTGGCTACTGGTACTGGATCTGCTCTTATGGGTGGAGTAACTCTTGCAACTGGCAACATTGACCAGTTCACAGTAGCCCTTGATCCTGATACACAGAACGAAGAAATTGTATTTGTTACTGCAGTATCTAGTGACACACTTACAATCGTTCGTGGTCAGGCTGGTTCAAGTGCTATCTCGCACTCAGGCGGTGCAACAGTCAAGCACGTACTGACATCTAGCGACCTTACTGCTTTTGAATCAGGACTCAATGAGACTATCCCACTTAACACACAGACAGGTACTGCATACACTCTAGTAGCAGGCGATGCTGGTGACTTGGTTACTCTTACTAACTCATCTCCAATCACGCTGACTGTTCCAACCAATGCCTCAGTTCCATTTGCAACAGGCTCACAAATTACAATTATCCAATCTGGTGCAGGCAACGTAACAGTCGCTGGCGCAGTTGGAGTAACTGTCAGTTCAGCAGACGGAGATTTGAAACTAAGAACTCAATGGTCTGCAGCTACTCTTATCAAAACAGGAACTAATAACTGGGTTCTCATTGGGGATATCAAAGCCTAATGAAACTACCTGGTTCAATAGCATCTTCTAAGAGAGATAAACCTAATGCGCCAACCTCTGTTTCAGCAACTAACGTTGGAACAGGTCGTGCGTACAATGACGGTAGAGTAGATGTAACCTTCACTCCACCAGTATACGATGGTGGCGAGGCAATCACTGGCTACATCGTTACTTCAACTCCTAGTTCAATTACAGCAACTGGAACAGCATCTCCTATTTCAGTAACTGGTTTAGCATCTGGAGTTTCATATACATTTACAGTATCTGCTATTAACAGCGTTGGAACTGGTACTCCATCTAGTGCAACAAGTGCTGTTACTGCAACTACTATCCCACAAGCTCCAACTATTGGAACTGCAACTGGTGCTAACACAACAGCATCAGTTACCTTTACTGCAGGAGCAACAGGTGGTGCTGCTGTAAGTACCTTCACTGCTACATCTACACCAAGTAGCATTACTGGTTCTGCTGCATCATCTCCAATTTCAGTAACTGGTCTAACCAATGGTACTGGCTACACCTTTACAGTCACAGCAACTAATGCCAATGGAACTTCTATAGCGTCTGCTGCTTCTAACTCTACAATTCCAGCAACAGTTCCTGTTGCACCTACTATCGGGACTTTATCACCTACAGCAAATGTTGCTTATGGATCTACTCCAACAATGAGTATTACATTTACTGCAAATGGTGATGGTGGAGCAACGATTACTTCATACAAGTATTCAACCAATGGTGGTACAACTTATGCAACTGCATCTGGAACTACTAGCCCATTGACATTGACAACACAGAGTACTGGCTCAGCCTTTGTTGCTGGAACTTCATACTCCGTTCTTCTCAAGGCTGTTAACGTTAAGGGTGACTCATCTGCAAGTAGTGCATCTAATTCAACTAATGCCTGCACAGTTCCTCAAGCACCTCAGTCTGCATCGGTATCGTGGACACCTGGCGGAACTACAGCAACAGCAACATTTACTGCTGGTAACTCTGGTGGTAGTGCTATAACTATTTATACCTTTACTGGTTTCCCTTTCCCTTCTTTCTCAGTAACAGGAACATCATCACCATTAACGTTCAACAGTAGTCCGTCACAACCTTTTCCAAGTAATGAAACATTTGGTCTTTATGCAACAAATGCTTGCGGAACATCAACGAGTGGAGTGTAGTCAATGGCTTATGGCGATGATATTACCGAGGGAATACCCTATGTACTTTCCAATCCAGTAGGTGCTACTAACTACGCAGCAACTGGAGAAGCCTACGATATTGCTATCGCTGGTTTACCGTTCTTCCTTGCAGCATCTGATGATAACCCTTACCGTCGTGTAACAGCGCAGTATCGTAAGCAACAGATTGACCAGACAAGAGAAGCAGGCGAGCAGTCTATTACTGGCTGGTGGCTACGTTCACAGTCTTCATTTCATTACGGCGCTGGCATTAAGTTCTTTGAACCTATCCAAGAAGAGTCACTTCGCTTCCAGTACACAGAGTCTAAAGGTGTAGATGTTTGGACACGAGGACAAGCAACCCTTCTCAATGACACCAGCTTGTTCTATACAGGTGCCAATGGAGGACAGCTCATTGGTGTCAATGACGGAACCAATGACTGCATCTATGTAACCAATGGTAGTGCATTAAGAAAGATAACTACTGGTGGTACAGGAACTACGATCACTCAGGCAGGTACGCCTTCTACTATCTATAGCCTAACCACCGATGGATCGAACTATTACTTTATCAATGGAACCAAAGTCCACAAAGGATCACTGGGTGCAACTCCAGCAGATAGTGAAATCTATAACACCCCATCAGTAACTAGAGCAACTATCCGCTATGTCAAGCAACGTCTTATCGTTGCAATTGGCAATGCAATCTATGAACTTAACGCTAACGCTACTGCCTCTGCTGCACTACCTACAGCGTTATACACACATCCTAACTCTAGTTGGGTATGGTCATCTATTGCAGAAGGACCACAGGCTATCTATGTATCAGGATATGCTCCTAACGGAACATCATCATCTGTCTTTAAGATTACATTAGATGCTGCTGTTCCTAACTCATTAGGATTCCCAACGCTCAATACACCAACAGTAATTATTGACCTGCCACAAGGTGAGCAGATCAATGACTTTGATGTATACCTGGGTGCTTATGCGATCCTTGCAACTAGCAAGGGATTCCGTGCTGGTATCTCAGATACTAATGGAGACATCCAGTATGGACCATTACTCTTTAGTGGAGCAGCCTGTAATGCTATTGCCTTTAAGGATAGTTTTGCTTGGCTTGCTACCACCGTTGATGGTGAAGCAGGGCTAGTTCGATGCGACCTATCAACAACAGTCCTAGCAAACAGCCTGTTCTTTCCTTGGGCTTGGGACTTGGTGGCTACTGGAACTACAGTTGCAGCAAGCCAGGTTGCTTTCTTTGGTAACTCAGATCGCCTAGCATTTGTAACAAGTGATACAACCTATGCTGAATCAACTACAAATGTAGTTGCAGAAGGATACCTGCGTACAGGCTTTATCAGATATAATACACTTGAGGCTAAGATATACAAACTATTACAAGCACGAGTAGATACCACTAATGGTGGTCTTATCGTTGACTCTATTGATAGTAAAGATGTTGAGTACACAATTGCTCAGTTCTCACAAGGTGAACTAACACCTGAAGTTAACATCAACTATCCACAACAAGCTCAAGAATACTTAGCATTTAAGTTTACTCTTCAGCGCTCATCTACAGATGTAAGCAAGGGACCACTCTTTACTGGCTATCAGCTCAAAGCACTGCCAGCAATCCCACGTCAGCGTCTTATTCAGTACCCATTGTTCTGCTACGACCACGAGAGCGATCACTTCGGCGTTGAGGTTGGATACGAAGGCGCTGCCTATGCTCGTATGTCACAGTTAGAAACCGTCGAAAACAACGGAGACAGTATCCGTGTTGAAGACTTTAGAACTGGTGAGTCTTTTATTGGACTCATCGAAGAGATGGATTTCTCTAACCGTACCCCATCCGATAAGCGATTCTCTGGTTTTGGTGGATTGCTCTTAGTGACAATTAGGACAATCTAGTGCAGGCACAAGACTACGCAACAGTAGCTGTTGCAGTAATGACAATCGTAGGTGGCTTTGTTGGCGCAGTTCGCTGGCTAGTAAAGCATTATCTCAACGAACTTAAACCCAATGGTGGCTCAAGTGTCAAGGACTCCATTACTAGATTAGAAACTAAGGTAGAGATTCTCTATCAGATGATGCTACAAAAGGGGAACAATGAATGAAGAAACTTGTAAAGAAAGCCACACCTGCCGCTATTGCTGTACTTCGACAGGCCACAGCGATATGTCCATTGCGTATGAAAGCATCCGATGGACTTCTCCCATCAGCAGCGCATATCAATCAGAATCCCAACAGTGACCACAACACAGGATACGCAGTAGATCTAACGCACGACAAACTAGGTGGCATTGATTGCTTCCTGCTATTTCAGAAGTTACAAGAAGATCCACGTGTGAACTATTTGATTTTCCACGGAAAGATTTGGTCTAAAGACAAAGGTGTACACGAGTACACAGGACCAAACAAGCACAACAAGCATCTCCATATCTCAATCAAAGAAGGATGTGGAGATGACACTTCCCCTTGGTTCCCTTGGCTGGGCAAACCAAAGGTTGTCAACAAAGTCAAGGCAGCAGTTAGGCCTTTACCCAAAAAGAAGGAGAACCAATGAACAAAGATAAGTTAATTGCTATGGCATCTACGTACCTACGTGCTGGCATTGCATCAGTAATTGCTCTATACCTTGCAGGCGTAACAGATCCAAAGGCTTTAGCATCAGCAGCAGTAGCTGCAGTTGCAGGTCCATTGCTTAAGGCAATTGATCCAAATTGTAAAGAGTTTGGTCGTGGGTCTAAGTAACCCATAGCGCGAGGCAAACAGGAGGTCGGTCCCTACGGGGACCGGCCTTCTTTTTTTATGCCATTTTGTCCACAGGGCAAGGCACAACTACTAGATTGCCACAGTTAACACAGGTTGCATCAAGGAAGTACCAGACCAGCTCGTAGTCTTCAAAGCAGGCCATAACGTTAAAGACTTGGGAGCCACACGGACACACGTGAAGTGGTCCTAAACCCCGCAGATCGGTCCCAAAAGGCTCAGGAAGGGCATTCCTGCGCCATCTAAACGATGGCAGGGTTGGTAGACGGAACCGCACAGTTACTGTACGGTTGGTACCACTGCGCCCTTTGAGGGCGCCCGTCTGTTTAATTCGCCTCACGGCTCATATTGTAGTGACTAGTAGGTGTCGCTACGCGACGACACGCCGTAGTGGTGATAGGCTTCTAGTATGACAACAATCGCGGCACTTGAAGGTATTGATTACGCTGTTCTAGTAGCCGACTCACAGATCACTGAGGACAACCTAGTAACGTTAGCAACGAGTACGCCAAAGATTATTGAAGTGGGTAAGTATCTCATTGGTATATCAGGCGATACTAGACCTGGTGACATCCTTGCCTATAACTGGAAACCACCGCTCTACCGTGGTGAAGACCCAGCACAATTTATGGGTCGCAAGATTATCCCAAGTATTCTCACAGCATTTAACGACAACAACTACGACTACAACAAGGTGGACAAAGATGGTGGCTTCGATTATCTCATTGCTTTTAACGGCAATATCTTTCGTATTGCTTGTGATCTCTCTTTTTTCCAAGCAAATCACGGAGCGTATGGCATTGGTAGTGGGGGGCAGCTTGCTCTTGGCTACCTGTATTCAATTTGCAAACCTGATATGGACCTAGCCTACGCAAAGAGACACGCCCGTAAAGCTGTTGAGATCGCGTCGGTCCTTGATGCCAACACCGGTAAGCCTCTACAATTGGTGGTACAGGAGAGGATGTAGCTATGGATATTAAAACAATAGCAATGACAGATGAATATGCTGCTCATTACTTTTACGAGATGGGTTGGAAGGCTTGTAGATTAGCCTATAAGTTGCACGAAGAAGCAGAGGAAAATAAATGACTGCATTTCTTTTAGGACTTATGATTGGTATTGTCATTGGTAGAGCATTTGAAATATGGGTAGATTGGAAGTACAAGAAGTGACAGACCCAAAAGAACTATTACTTACTGCATTACTTGCAGGAGATGCTAAGCGTTCACGATCTACACAAGTACAGATTGGTCCATCAGAGGTAGGTGGCTGTCGCCGTAAGGTGTGGTACAGACTTAACGATCAACCTGAAACTAATGACAACGAATTAAAGCTCGCTGCGATTATGGGTACTGCTATTCACGCAGAGATTGAAAGAGCACTAGCAGATAATCCAGATGTGTTGATTGAAACTGAAGTTGAATACAACGGAATGAAAGCACACATTGACTGTTTCGTACCTGGTACTGGTGATGTGATTGACTGGAAGACAAGCAAGGTCCGGAACCTTTCTTACTTTCCAAGCAATCAGCAACGGTGGCAGGTGCAGCTATACGGCTACCTCCTAGCTAAGAACGGCTATGCGGTCAACCGAGTGTCACTGGTAGCAATTGCCAGGGACGGGGACGAAAGAGATGTCAAGGTTCACACCGAAGACTACGATGAGTCCATTGCACTAGAAGCACTCGGTTGGCTAGCGGCTGTTAAGGAAGCTGCAGAGGCACCAGCACCAGAAAAGGACGCAAGTTACTGTCAGTTCTACTGCAAGTACTATGACGCAAGTGGGCAGATGGGATGCGTTGGTCTAAAAAAAGAACGTACACCAGTCAATGAAGTAATCATTGCTGATGAAGATATTGACAAGAACGCACTGTTGTACTTACAGTTAGCAGCGCAGATTAAAGAGTTAGAAAAAGAGCAAGATTCTTTGAAGGCATCCTTTGAAGGAGTAATGGGTACTACTAATTCAGGTATAGAACTCAGTTGGACAACTGTTAAAGGGCGCGAGTCAGTTGACAGTGACGAGGTAGAAAAACTATTAGGGTTCGTCCCTAAGAAGGTAGGAGCTGAGAGTCAGCGACTAACCGTAAAGCAAAGTGGAGGCAAGTAAATGGCTACAGAAGGAACTAAGTATCAGATCAACTACAAGTTGAACGACGGAACACTCATCAATCTTTACGCAGCAGATGTTAAAGAACTAGAGACAGGTCTAACAGATCTGTCTATGGTTGCAACACTTATTAAGTCAACGGGAAAAGAACTTGGCGGCGTTCCAGTACAACCGGCCCCAAGCGTAGACGCAATCGCTCAGTCTTTTAATGCAACACCAGTTGCACAGGCACCAGCACCAGCAGGTGGCGGTAATGTATGTAAGCACGGTGCAATGGCACTGCGTTCAGGTGTAGGACAAAAGGGTCCGTGGTCAGGTTATATGTGTGCAGCACCTAAGGGTGCGCCAGATAAGTGCGACACTATCTGGGTTCGATAGCAAGTGCGGGAGCCAAGTCAATACGAAGCTCCTAGTTGTGCAACAATCGGTGGTGACTTCTGGTTCCCCGATAATGAATCTGGTATTCCTGGCGCATCTACAGTTGATGCTAACTTTGCAAAGAACATCTGCAAGAGATGTCCTCACCGTAGAGAGTGCGCTGAATGGGGTATTAAGAACGAGGCTCACGGCATCTGGGGTGGTCTGGCGATTAGAGATCGTCAACGCATCAGACGTGAGCGAGGAATCAAAATCTATCAGGAGGACGACGTTGCTTAATCTTTCCCGTGCTTGGAGTGGAGTGCTTACCAAAGCAACACCACTACCTGATGTGTGGGAAGGGTTAAAGGCAGAAGGTATTAAGTTTCGTAGAGGCCAAGTATGTATGGTAGCTGCAGCACCTAATGCTGGTAAGTCTATGTTCGCTCTGATCTATGCAATCAAAGCCAAGGTTCCTACACTTTTCTTCTCCGCAGATACTGATACCGCTACTGTAATGATGAGGTCTGTATCGCATCTATCTGGTCACTCACAAGTGACAGTAGAGGCAAACCTGTCTAACGATAGTAAGTATTACAATGCACAGTTAGTTAAAGTTTCCCACATCAAGTGGGTCTTTGATTCATCTCCAAACATTGACGACTTGGAGTTAGAGATCAGGGCCTACGTTGAACTCTATGGACAACCGCCTGAGTTGATAGTCATTGATAACTTAATGAACATCACTGCTGAGACAGACAACGAATGGGCAGGACTGAGAGCAATTATGATGGAGCTACACGATATGGCACGCAAGACTGAGGCCTGTGTATTAGTACTCCACCACGTATCAGAACAGTCAGAGTATGGGTCACCTAGTAACCCACCTCATCGCAGAGCAATTCACGGAAAGGTCAGTCAGTTACCTGCGCTGATACTTACATTGGGCTATGACCCAGGACAAGGAATACTTAAGGTTGCACCAGTAAAGAATCGCTTTGGTAAACATACTGCAGACGGCAGTGAATACGCACAGCTACTGGTAAACTACGCAGCAGTACAGATATCAGACCAGAACGAGTTTGGTTGGATGCTAAGGAAAGATACGATTGCAGGATACCAAGGAGGGTATAATGTCTGAGCCAGAATTAACAAACAAGTACAGAGATAATCTAAAGATAGATGCACTACGTGCAGATGTAGATGCAATCAAGGTAGACCTAACCAACTTCGTTGGTGCATTACTGCAATCTGGTGTTGTCGAATTAGTTAAAGATGAAGAAGGCAATATCATCTATAAGATCAACAAGGTTGTACTGGTAGATGAGTCAGTACAACAAGACTAAAGGTTCTCAGTTTGAGACAGATGTAATGAAGTGGCTCCGCAAGTGCGGTGTCATTGCAGAGCGTCTGACTAAAGCTGGGGCAAAGGATGAGGGCGACATCGTTACTGTTATCGCGGGAGAAACCTATATCCTTGAACTCAAGAACAGGGCAACACTATCCTTGCCTGAGTTCTGGAGAGAAGCACAAGTTGAGGCGCTTAACTATGCTAAGGCTCGCGGTATCGGGGAAGTACCACTGTCTTATGTAATAGTTAAGCGTCGCAACGCTTCAATAGATCAGGCTTGGGTAATCCAAGACCTAGCACAGTGGTTAAAGGAGAAGCAGTAATGGCACACGTAGCACAATGGTATGCAAATGAACGCCCAAGTTTTTCTTTTTATTGTCCTTGTGGTTTAGCTATCACAGGACAAAGTGAAAAAGGTTTGCGTACTCTAGTAGAAAGACATAAGGAAAGAGCAATCTTTCATCAAGAAATCAAAGGAGAAGAATAATGCCAGTACCAGGTGGAGAAATAACAACAACAGAGATACTCGTACCAGAAGTTGTACCAGTTGAAGAGGTAGAAGATGACGACTAAGATTGGGTTACCTGAAAATCGTAAACGATTAAAGGGTGCAGGTATAGAACACGCTAGGAGCGCATCATTTGATGCAGGATACAACGCTGGCTTTGATGCAGGTGTTGAATACACAAAAAACCAAATAGCTTTTGAAGCAGCAAAGGAAAAAAATGATCTGTCAGAACTGTCATAAGGCAGGAGAAGAGAACACTCTTACTCACTATAAGCGTTCAGCTCAGTGGCACGATAAGTGTGATGACAAGGGGTGTGTATGCCAGCACAAGACTGGTCCAGGGTACGTAAAGCGGGCAGATACAAAGGTGCCATTGATGCAAACACAATCCCCATAGGTCCCATTGTCCAGCACTTCGGTGGTGAAGTAAGAGAGGGTAAGAGCGCATCGGTGAGATGCTGCCTACATAGCGACAGTCGCAGGTCTGCTGTTATGAATACCTACGACAACCTGTACTTCTGTCACACCTGTGGTAAAGGTGGCAATGCAGCTAACTTAGTGTGCATACTAGAGAACTTGGAGTTTAATGATGGCCTCAAACGTGCAGTCGAAATTGCTACTGGAAGCGGCGCAACAATACGCTCAAGCAATAAGTCCCGAAGCACTGGTCGTACTAAACGCACGTGGGATCTCTGAAGAGACAGCAGGACTGTTCCAGTTAGGAACTATTACAAACCCAATCAACGGTCACGAGATGTATGAAGGGTGGCTATCTATCCCCTACCTTACTGCCTCCGGTGGTTGTGTTGGCTTTAAGTTTAGACGATTAGATGATGCCAAGCCTAAGTATGGATCTCCTACTGGGCAGAAGGCACATCTATATAATGTTTGTGACATCACTCTTGACTCACCACACATCGTTGTATGTGAAGGTGAACTAGATGCGATAGTCACTAGCGGAGAGCTTGGGATACCAGCAGTGGGAGTACCAGGTGTTGCAGCCTGGAAGCCACACTTTCCTAAGCTCTTTGCAGGGTATGAAACTATCTTTGTTGTCGGCGATAATGATATTAAAGAGGATGGGTCTAACCCTGGAGCTGAGTTTGCTAAGCGCGTGGCGAACGAGGTAATGAACTCACAGATTGTTACACTACCACCAGGTATGGACATCAATGATTACTACTTGGCTAATGGGATTGATGCTACAAGGAAGTTACTGATAGGGGAGTCAAATGTATGACAATGACAAGGCAAGAGTGGGACACGATGCTACAGACTTTGCAGCATATGGGCTTCCAAATCCTAGAGATCAATATGGAAACCGAGACATTGTTAATCCGTCCAATCCCAGTGCGGTAAATGCAGCTTTCGTTGCAGATGTATGGCGTATTATGGATCAAGCAGGTAATCTACTGGTGCGTAAGCATCACGACTACGGCCCAAAGAACATTGCTCACTCACCAGGTGGACCACTTAATGGTTTGCGTGTACGTATGTGGGACAAGATAGCACGCATCAACAACTTACTTGACTCAGGTGTTAAGCCTAGCAATGAGTCATTGCGTGATAGTTTCTTAGACTTACTTAACTACTCAGCTATTGCAATGATGGTACTAGATGGCGTATGGCCTGAAGTACAGGAACCAGACTGTGACTAATCAAAAGATTATCAACAACATTACTAATAATAATTACAGTGATGAATGGTATACGGACCAGCCTACTGTTGATAAATGTCTTGAGTTGCTTGCGCCTACATTTGGTTCAATAGTTATGTGTCCATTTGATTCAGAAGATAGTTTGTTTGTTAAGACTTTGCTAAGGAAAGGCCATCAAGTCATACATAGCATTACTGATTATCTAACAAATGATTACGAGTATGATTACTTAGTAACTAATCCTCCTTTCAGTATTAAAGATTCTGTTATTGAAAGGGTATTCCAATCAGGCAAACGTGCTGTTTTAATTTTGCCATTAGATTCTCTTGGCGGAGTTAAGCGTCATTCACTTTATCAACAGTATGAGTATCCTCATATTTACATACCAACTAGACGAGTAAGTTATTACGATCAGACTTGGAAAAAAAGAGAAGGTTCTAATTTTCATAGTGTTGTTATGACTTTTAATCATAAAGAAGAACCTAAAGTTATGTGGGAAAATCAGTGACTGAACTACACCCAATAATCTATGACCTAGTACCTAGCGTTGCTAATACCATTCATCGTAGGTATAACAAGCACGTTGAGAAGGATGACATCAAGCAAGAACTGATGGCGTGGGCTATGACTAGGGTAGAAGATCACACCATTGACCTAATGGAACCTATCGAAGAGCGACGCAGACACAACGAACAGCGCATTGCGTGGCAGATGAAGCGTGCAGGAGAACGCTATGCACGCAAGGAGAAGGCTGCTAAGTCTGGCTATCAGACTAATGATGAGGTTTACTACCAGTCAGCTACCCTTGGTCAGTTGCTACCCTTTGTTATTGCATCAGTCATAGATGGCACAGTATTAGAGCAAGCACAAGAGATGATTAGAGATGGACAACCTAAAGGTTCATCATCACCGGCAGAAGGTGGTAACCTACTTGCTAACCTCATTGACATCAAGAATGGTTTTCTTAAACTACACCAAGAAGATCAAGCTCTCTTGCGTATGCGCCATCACGAATCCTTTACTCTGCAACAGATAGCACAGGTACTAGAGTGCGCTATCTCTACTGCAGATCGTAGGTGCGAGCAGGCTTTGCGTAGGTTGCAGGATAACCTTGGTGGTGTTAGCCCTTGGCAATGAAAGAACTAGAACTATTTAATTTTCTCAAAGAGAGTTTGTATCCAGACCTTACTAAGTCTGAGGGTATCTATGACTCCTTTGATTGCATCAGCGTTAAGGCTGGTCACTACATAGAGTTGAAGTGTCGCTATACTCATTACCCCACACTGTTAATTGAGGAGATGAAGTATCGCAAGCTGATAACCCAAGCTGCAGAGCGAGATCTCATCCCCTTCTACATCAACTCGACACCGTTAGGTGTCTTTTCTTTTGACCTGATGGACGTACCAGAACCTGAATGGGTTACCCACTGGATGCCAGCAACCACAGAGTTTGCACGTTCTAATAAGGTCAGTAAGTTAGTAGGTTATCTACCAATCGAAGAGGCGGTGCAGCTCTAATGCAGTATGACTATCGTTGCCCTGATTGCAATAGTGAATTAACTATAGAGCGTTCTATCCACGAGGAACCTCGTGAGCCAAGTTGCTTTGACTGCCACATACCAATGGTGCGTAAGTGGGACTCTCCCGCAATTACCTTCAAGGGTAAAGGCTTTTACTCCAACGGAGGGTAAAGCAAAACCCCACCAGCGAACGGACTGATGGGGCTTTGTTGTGCTAAGGAAAAGGGTTAGTAAACCTTAGCCACATCTACTATGTTCTGCACGATCCATTCTACTACAGGTACAGCTACTGCATTACCCATCTGCTTATACCTGGTTGAGTCTGACTGTCCAGCAGTCCAGTCATCAGGGAAACCCTGCAGTCTTTCGCACTCTATTGGAGTTAAACGGCGTACGTTAGTTCCCATAATTAACTTACCTTCCTCAACGTATTGGTTACCTACTCCTTTGTAATCTCTTGCTTGTAAAGTACCCATCACCATCACAGTTGTTCGCACATCACCATTATCAAATGCGTTCATAGTGGGCATCACTCCTCCTTCAATCCAAGTCTCGTAATCATCCACGTTCTGTGCTCTTCTGCTCTTAGTAAACCACAACATTATCTTCCGGTCTTTTGTATGTAGTAGCAGTAAGTGTTGTTACTCCTGGTGTGTACTTAGCAAAACCTGTTTGACCAAAGCTGCTTGCAGTTTCTCTGGCAAGGTCTTGCCTCTCTTGTTTGCCCTGCGTAAGATCCCTTCGCAAGCCCTCTGACTTAAAGAGTATTTCGGCAACGCCTCCGCTAGTAGCACGTCTGCCAACGATGAAGACTCTACGCCTGCGCTGGGGTACTCCGAAGTGTTGAGCATCAAGCACACGCCATCCGAGAGAATACCCGAGGTCGGCCATCGTCCCGATGACGACTCCAAAATCTGCTCCGTTGTTACTGGATAGCAAACCAGGTACGTTTTCGATGATGAAGTATTCTGTTTGCGTTTCTTCCACAAGTCTTGCAATCTCCCAGAATAACCCGCTTCGTTCGCCAGCAAGACCAGCTCTTTTGCCAGCAACGCTGAGGTCTTGGCAGGGAAATCCTCCAGTAATAATTCCTCTGCTTGGTGTAAATCCTGCATTTATTAGATCCTCTCCCTTAACTGTGGTCACATCTGTAAATTGTTTAGCGTCAGGAAAATGCTGCGCCAATACTTGGTTGCAGTTCTTATCTATCTCAACCGAGGCTACTACCTTTACTCCTTGTCGTTGCATAGCTAAGTCAAAGCCACCAACGCCTGCAAACAAACTAACACCGGTCAGCATCAGTACCACCCTCTTCTGTCGCTATGTTGGAGAGCGCGACACGCACTCCCTCCATAGCGGTGACTAAGGTATCGTAAGCCGTGAAGGACTTGAAGTTCAGGTTGTCCACTACGCTCTCCAAGGAGTTGAGCAATTCCAAAAGCCGAGCTTCGTTTGTTATCTGCGAGGTGGTCAAACCTGCTCTCACGGGTCCATAAGGTGACGAGACATCTGACTTGGTTTTGATTGTAACCGAGTGCTCGTGCGTAACTGACTGTAAGTGCCTTGTTCTCACGCTTCTCCTCCATCGTAGCTTTCGTCCGCGCTTTCATAATCGGTACGTCCTGCGACATCTGGGACAGAGTTGGCTCGTGTGTGTACGCCCACGCTAAGAACAGTAGTGCCGTCAATACTAATCCAATTTTTCCCTTGCTTTTCATCTTCTATCTTCTCCATTTCGAGCAACTGCTTATAGGTATCAGGGTATAGATGAGCAAGGCGAACCAACGCCCTGTCTCTCGCACGTCTGTAGTTACGATCTCTTACATTCTTTCGCTTGGCAGTTGCCACCCTCTTCTCGACCTCATCAGTCATTAAGTTTGTCCTCCCACACTATAAGGACATAGACTATCACCATTACTACTGCTATCCCTAGTACCAGGCTCATAAGCTTGCTGCCTTTACTATCTCGGTGATGTCTAGCGTCTGCCCTACTAGATGAGCGTCCTCCTCATCACTATCCCACGCAGATACCAGTATGCGTGAGCCTACCGGTGCGTGAGTGAGCCATTGAATGGCTTGTCCTGCATCAGCTCCGCCCCACGTGTTCTCTCCCCCAGCCTCGACCACTTCATAGAATAGGATCAGGTCTGACTTGGGTGGGTGTATGGTGTAGATGTTACTCATTGCCTTCCTCCAATTCTTTTATGTATCTCTCAATCGCTTCAGCCTTATGATACTCAGCGTCATAGTCGAAGTTATCTTTAGCTATCCATAACGCTTCAATAAGTAAGTCATTAGTCATTCTCTGCCTCCTCCTCTAGCCCGAACAAGCGCGATAGCGCACTATTGGCACGCTCTAGGTTCTTGATAGCTCGCGCTATCTCCTCCTGTTGTAAGTCCTTCTCTGCCTGGCTGATACATAGGTCGAACTTAGCCTTTAGGTATTCTTCATTCATTGCTCTCTCCCTTTAGGTGGCAAGGACACGAGCAAGCGTAGGTATCTTGCACACTATCCTCACATAATTGGTGTCTATCTTGTACGCAAGTGCTATTCATTACTCTCTCCCTCTGTTGGTAGTACGCGACCCTTGAAGTCGCTGCTAATTATCTTAATGTCGTCCTCTCCTACAAAGATCACGTCCCAATCCCAAGTCTTAGGGTCGCCGTCATAGGTTTCTATCTCTAGTGTTACCAGGTATTTATCTTTCATAGCGCAATCTCCATTTCTCTAGGGATAGCAGGGCAGTATTCCCAGAAGCCACCAGCTTCATCTATGTCGTAAGCTAGTGAGCGTTGCCCATTGTCATACTTATCTGCCCATTCTGGCAGGTCAATTAGTTTTCCATTGTCGTCACGAAACTCTAACTCGTAGCCAGTTTCGCTATGATAAAAGAGCGTGGCATTGTAGGTCTTTCCCTCGTGCTCAATCTCTAAGTCTTTAGAGTAGCCCGTGATCTCTTTGTTGATGCACTTTACTTTCATTTCATCCCCCAGTTTTCGCATACCTCTTGCACAGCTTCATTCAGAGCTTCAACTAATAGGCTGATTTCCTGGTCGCTGAGACTGCTCACCATCTCCTCTGTTACTTCGCTTTTCCATACTGCCATTTAACTTTCTCCCTTTTTTGTAGGTAGATCGCTCTCACTCTCTCCCTCTGTCGCTAATTTAGCGGCAGACCACCAGGCACCAGCCCGAACCGGTGCCTGATAGTTCGCCTCTACAGTTGGACACACTCCGACATTAGCCCCCAACACCAACCGAAAAACTCAGCTTCTGCGGAACTGAAACCAACCCACCAAAGAGAAGAAGACACCAGCACCAGCAACCAAAGCGCGAGAGTCGCCAAGACTCCCAACACGAACCAACCGCGAGGGGTAATGTGCTTCAACTATGCCACCTCGCGCATTCTCTCGATGAGTTCAGGGTTGCTGATTAGGTGGGCGAAGCGTTTGTTTTGGCTTTTGAGTTGCTTGTATTGCTTCTCATAGGTGCGGAAATCTGCCACGCTTTTGATCTCTAAGCCCATCTGAGCGATGAAATCATCCAAAGAGTCATAGTCACTCATAGAGTCACAGACAAGGCACTCAACAACATCAGAAGGGCGTGGGTCGCGTGTGATGCCTAAGCCCTGATAAAACCAAATGCTCATAGTGCGCTTTTGATAGCGAACCTTTACACGATAGTGGCGTGCCTTGCTATGCGCCCAGTCTGGGGCGTTGTCGTTCCAATCTTCGGAAATTGAGGCTGTGATCCCTGCCCCATTCATTAAGCCTTCAAGCGTTGTTGTCATTTCTAACCCTTTCAGTATCTGATCTCATCAGGTGACGAATTACGCCACGACCCCCGAAGGGGTTTCGATCTAGTTGTATTGGATTTCGTTTATTGGTGAGCCGTTGCAGTCGTCTGCATAGTGCAATTCCCCGAATTCTTCGGGGTTGTAGATGTCTCCACACTTTGAGCAGGTCGCCTCTTTCATCGGTGCTTTTTCTCGCTTTCTAAATAGTCCCCGTTAAGGGTCACTCGTACATCGTAGGGACTTTCCCATTTCCAGAATTCTCCTTCACACTTTGGGCATTGGCTAGAGAATACGAGTCCGTCATTTATCATTTCGATCTGGTTTGCATCTTTTGTCGTCCAGTTACAGAGAACGCAGGTCAATTCGTCAAACATTAGTTCGCCTCCTTTATCCATTGTGCAACGCCTCGCGCTACATCTTTTGTTCTTGCTAAGTCGTCCCCTTCGCTTTCGTTCAGGTAGATGTCTTTGATGAAATCTTCTCCATAAAGTCCAGCACCATAGGAGTTTGCATAGATGTAACGATCACCCTTCAAGACAATGTAAGCGCACATTGTGAAGCCACCAGTTTGTGCTTCTTCTGCTTCTATTCCTAGTGCTTTCAGTTCTGAAACTAGCGTGGTGATGCCTTGATCTTCTGATGCGCTCTTGCATCGTTCTTGGTAATAAGTTCCGAAGTCGTTCATTCTGAAATCTCCAAAGAAACTAGAACCTCACGAGTTGAAAACTCAACATCGTTTCCTTCTTCATCTGCTGGTTCTTCCATCTGAACCTGAATTGCAAAAACAATTTGATCTAGTTGTTCAGGTGTCAGTTCTTGATCTGACTTAAAAGAGATTGTTCCTTTGTATTCATAGACTTTGCAGAGGCAATCGCGTGCAGGTTGAAAACATTCTTGGCACTCGATTGGGAAATCTTTTTCAGTTGCTATTCTCATTTGTAACCCTTTCGCAGATTGTTCGGGATCTGCTAGGGCTAACGATAGCAGAAAAAGATGGGGGAGCCTCACCCATACGGCAGACCAAAAGCAGAAGCTTTGGTAACGATTTGATAACGGAATTGCTGTAAGTTACCAGGATGCAGTCACCGGTAACTTGGGAGAATGCTGAGCATTTGCGGAGCTGAAAGCAAAGGGCAAAGGGTTGGCGGTTGGTCGGTTGTTGGTCGGTTGGTCAGGTGATCGGGTCGGATTGGCTGGCTGGTTGGGTTGTTAATTGTTGGGACACTATGGGGTATAGCCTGCCCGAAACACAGTCTGCCCCTGCTTTCTTTCTAGAAAGTTATCCACAGGCTGTATCCACAGGGCAGGGCTGGGCTGTGGATAACCGCACAGGGCGGAAACGGACACCCCAGCATCTTAAATTCAGCCGCGCCTGTCCCGTTACTCCCCAACAAAAAATATTTGCTAAAGTCAAAGCTGCAATATGCCTCTGACCTGCGGTTATATATACTGTGATGAAGGTCACATCGTAAAAACGGGAAATGCGTTAAATTTCCTGCCTTATATATAGTAAGGGGTTTTAATAGGAAAAGCCCTGAGCTGCTACGGTATGGCCTCTAGCGAGGCCCCTAGGCCGAGTACTAACTTACCCCTCAGTTCGCTGTGGCTCCTTCGGGCGTCAAGCCCGATCTGCCCAGTACTTTTAGTGGGGATTAGTGTATCTAAAAGATACACGTCCAAACAAAGATTCAGAATACTAGGAACCTAGTAGTTCTAAACTTTGTTGGTAGGTCTATCTACTGGTAGATAAAACCCTCCTCGCCTAGTAACAAAACGAACCGATTCCGGCCGGTCCCCAATAAATTTTAGGAGATCACGTGGCTGACAATAGTGCCGACATCGCCAAGAGAATCATCCTTGGTTGTGTAGCTGAAGGTATGACCATTGAGGCAGCTTGTGCCTCCGCCGGCAAATCCATTAAGACTTACGAGTACTACCGCAGAACCGATAAGGTCTTTACAGACAAGGTTGACCGAACACGCCTAGGGCTGAAGGACAAGAGCTTTGCAGCATCCGATGTTCACGATCTGACCTTTGCCGAGTTCCGCCAGAAGTACCTACACTCCCGCACCTTTCCACACCAGCAGAACCTGATAGATGTAATCGAAGGCCGCGAACCTGGGTGGTTGCATCCTTCTATGAAGTATGAAAAGGGTCTGGCTAATAACCGTATCCTTTTGAACATCCCGCCAAACCACGCCAAGTCTATGACTGTGACCATTGATTACGTCACTTGGCAGGTGTGTCAGAACCCCAACTTTAGAGTACTCATCGTATCTCAGACGCAACAGTTAGCTGCAGACTTTCTCTACGCCATCAAGCAACGCCTGACTCATCCAAATTATGAAGCACTCCAACAGGCTTACGCTGCTGGCGTAGGGTTTAACTCTAAGTCAGCCTCGTGGCAGGCTACCCGTGTCACCTTTGGTGATGAGCTTCGTGAGTCTAGCGAAAAAGACCCAAACATCGAAGCCGTTGGTATCGGTGGTCAGATCTACGGTAAACGTGCCGATATGATTATTGTAGACGACGCCGTGACATTAAAGAACGCTAACGAGTTTGAGAAACAAATTAGATGGTTAACCCAGGATGTGCGCTCCCGTCTTAACCCTACTGGTAAGTTGATTATCGTAGGTACCCGCGTCACCGCAGTAGACTTATACAAGGAACTACGTTCCGAAGACCGCTACCCTGGTGGCTTGGTCCCTTGGACCTACCTTGCAATGCCAGCTTTACTGACAACAGATGAGAACCCTGACAAGTGGGAGACTCTCTGGCCTGCTAGCGATGCCCCCTTTGATGGGCAGACAGAATCAGATTTAGATGAAGACGGCCTCTATCCTAGATGGAATGGTCGTAACCTCTACAACGAACGCCAAGCTATGGATGCAAGCACTTGGGCTTTAGTTTACCAACAGCAAGACATCTCAGATGATGCCATCTTTGATCCAGTATGTGTGCGAGGTTCTATAGATGGTATGCGCAAAGCAGGTCGCTTGGTTCCTGGTCACCCAGGTCATCCACGTGATGTCAACGGCTTTAGTTTTATTTGTGGTCTTGATCCCGCTATGGTTGGTGATACAGCCGCCATTTGTTACGCTGTTGATCGCACTACACATAAACGCTACATTGTTGATGCTATTAAAATTACTAGGCCAACACCTGCTGCGATCCGTCAGTTAATCTTTGATTGGACTTCCCTGTACTCACCGAGTGAGTGGATAGTAGAAAAGAATGCTTTTCAATCATTCCTTACGCAAGATGAGGGCATCCGCGCAAACCTTGCCTCCAGGGGTGTGTTACTGCGAGAACACCATACAGGTAACAACAAGTGGGACTCCGGTTTCGGTGTTGCTTCTATGTCTACCTTGTTCGGCACAAAACAGTTTGACGGCAAACACCACCGCGACAACCTTATTCACTTACCTAGTGACCAGACTGAAAACATCAAGGCGCTCATTGAGCAATTGATTACGTGGTCACCTAGTACTAAAGGCAAGACCGATATGGTAATGGCTCTGTGGTTCTGTGAAATTAGAGCACGCGAAATGCTCAACCAAGGACTACACAAGACGCACCATATGAAAAATCCTTTTCTATCTCGTTACGAGGTAGGAAAACGAACAGTTATCAACATAGATGAACTGCTCGCAGAAAAAGATCGTACATTCATCTAAGGAGATAACAATGGCACAAATGAAGAAGCCTGTAGTAAAGCCTAAAGTAACACCAAAGGCTCCAGCAAAGACACCAACAAAGATGACTCCACAAGATGCAGCGATGAAGAAACTTCTGGAAAAGAAGTACGGCAAGATCTACGGATAAGGAATTCCATTGTTATCAGTTAAAGAAGTAGACGCTAAGCTAGCACGCTTACGTACTCGCTCATCAGCGCGAGATCAACGTATGCGTGATGTGCTCTCGGTGCGTCAGGGAGATATCTCTAAGGTATACCCTGCAATGTTTTCAGAGGAATACCCAAAGCCTCTGGTTGCAAACTTCATTGACGTCGCAGCACGTGACCTTGCAGAAGCAATGGCACCACTGCCATCCTTTAACTGCTCAGCAACTAATATGGTTTCAGATGCAGCACGCAAAGCTGCAGATACTCGTACTCGTATTGCAAACTTTTATGTAACAAACTCTGACCTACAACTGCAGATGTACACAGCAGCAGACTGGTATAACACCTACGGTCTTGGTATCGGTATGGTTGAGATGGATTTTGAGGACAACAACCCTCGTATCCGTATGCTCAACCCATTCGGTACATACCCAGAGTTAGATCGTTATGGTCGTGTTTTGTCTGTTACTCAGGTCATTGTTACCGATGCAGAGACACTAGCTGGACAGTATCCAGAGTATTACGATTTGATTCTAGGCCGTAACCAGTACGCTCTTTCTTCTCCTTATATCTCAATGGTTAAGTACCACGACAAAGATCAGGACCTGCTTTATATACCAGAGCGTAAGAACCTAGTTCTATCACGCACACCTAACATCTTGAACAAGCCTATGGCATCTGTCATTATGCGTTCTTCTCTTGATGGAGAAGCACGTGGACAGTTTGATGATGTTCTATCAGTACAACTTGCTCGTGCTCGCTTTGCAGTATTGCAGATCCAAGCAGCAGAAAAGTCTATCCAAGCACCTATTGCTATCCCACAAGATGTGCAAGAGTTGGCACTTGGTCCAGATTCAATTATGCGTTCTGCTAACCCACAAGGTATTCGTCGTGTTCCACTAGAACTACCACCTGGAGTCTTTACAGAGTCTGGTGTATTAGAGCGTGAACTACGTCTTGGTGCTCGTTACCCTGAATCTCGTTCAGGTAACATTGACGCATCAGTTGTAACAGGCCGTGGTGTGCAAGCACTACAGGCTGGCTTTGATACACAGATCAAGGCAGCTCAAGCACAGTTTGCTCGTATGTTCCAAGAACTTATCTCAGTATGCTTTGAAGCAGATGAGAAAGTATTTGGTGGTATTCCAAAGACCATCAAGGGAACAGATGATGGAACACCTTACGTTCTTAAGTACACACCATCTCGTGATATCAAGGGTGAATACGGCGTAGATGTACGTTACGGAATTATGTCTGGTATGGATCCAAACCGTGCCATCATTGCTTTACTACAAATGCGTTCAGACAAGCTCGTATCTCGTGACTATGTACGTCGTGAGATTCCAATGGACTTGAATGTAACTCAGGAGGAACAACGTGTTGATATTGAAGAGATGCGCGATTCTTTGCGTGTTGCTGTTGCACAGTATGCTCAGGCAATTCCAGCCCTCGCAGCGCAAGGTCAAGACCCTAGTGAGATTATCTCACGTATCGCAAGTGTTATCCAAGGTCGCCAAAAGGGGCAATCACTAGAGTCAGTAATCGAAAAAGCATTTACACCAGAACCACCTCCAACCCAGCAGATGCCACCAATGGCACCAGGTATGGAGCAACAACTTCCAGCAGCAGGTGTGGCCCCCGCTCCTGCCTCGCAGCAACCTCCACAAGAACAAGCTGGTCAGGCCCCTGCTGCTGGTCAAAAACCCGATATAGCCCAACTACTAGCTGGTATTACCGGCGCAGCATAATCAGAGGAGGTGTAAAATGAACAAAGGATCACGTGCAGCAGCACCTATGTCAAAGCCAACTGAAGGTAAGAAGGATACTTCTAAGCCAGCAGGACCAGGCAAGGTAGTACCATCAATGATGCCAGCAGGACGACGCGGCAACGCAGTAAAAAAAGGATAATAACTTTTAATGGAAGGTGTACTGGGCGATGAAAGATGACAACTATGTTCCTCGCCCAGTGCGCTTTCTTGATTTTGTAGTTGTAGGAATAGGTTTTCTACACAACATTGCTTCATCTGTTGAAACATTAACAGGTGAACTAATGGAGCTATCTATTTACCATTCAAATCATATTACCCAAACCAATAGGGCTTGGGAAGATATGGCAAACGATTTAGAAAAATTAGAGGAGGACCAACAGTGAGTATGTTAAATCCACTGGCAGGACCAGCAGGTCCAGGTAAATTCTCTACACGTACCGATAATTTACAAATGGGTTCTACAGCATATGGTGAAGGCGTTGAGACGCAGGCTATTAAGTCAGGTGCTCCGCTAGCCAAGACTGCTGATGTACGTCCTGCTCGCGCAGGAGATGTACGCGAAGCAGCTACACAGGCACCAATAACAGAATTATATGCACCAACACAACGCCCAAATGAACCAGTTACTTCAGGTATAGATATAGGTCCAGGACCAGGTTCTAATGCGTTAATGATGCAGGGAGCTACTACAAAGACTTCTGACATATTAGCCAAAATGTTGCCGTATGACACAGATGGATCAATTGCCATTTTGTATCAACAGGCATTAGCGCGAGGTGAATAATTGGCCGATCTTAACGCCGCTGCCTCTGCTGCAGGTTTAACTGCTGCAGAAAAGAAAGCGATGCAAGATCTATCTAAAACTCTTGCTACACATCGTGAACTTTCTAATTTGCCAGCCAACATTGCACAGCAGGCTTATGCCTCTAAGACTCCTGCACAACAGGCAGCTCTTCTTAAAGTTGCAGGCAATGAAGATCCAGCAAAGAAAGCCAACCGTGGTTGGCTAGGAACTGCTTGGCACTACACACTTGGTGGTGCATTTGCCTTGGCACAAGAAGCATCAGACCTTGCTACTCGCGTAGCACGTACTGGTCTTATTGCAATAGATCAAGGCGTATCACCATTTGGTGCAGGTAATGCTTGGGATATAGCAAGTGATAAAGGTGACAATGTATTTAGTCCCAACCGCATTGATACTGCAAAGCGTCAATACGGTGCAGATCGTATCTCTGTTGCTATGCGTGTTTCTAAGGGAGACAAACTTAGCGACATCCTTGCTACCGGTACCGATGCTGAAAAGGCAATCGCTGCTGCAGTTCAGCAGAACAAAGATACTCTTTGGAATGATGCACTAGATACAGTCAGTGCTGCTAAGTATTCTCCAGGACGTGCTGTTGCTAATGCTATTGATGCACTTACACCTGGTGATTTAGTTAAAAATGGTTTTATGTACAAGACCATCTCTGGTGCAGTAGATGCTGCTTATAGAGTTTATGCAGATCCATTACTTGGTCTTGGTAAGGCTAAGAAGATGGTTGATATTTCACGCTACTCATTAGATGTCGTAGTAGGTGGAAATAAAGTAGAAGAAGTCTTTGCACGTCCACAGGTTGCAGCATTTTGGGATACTTACGGAGCGCAACTTACTAAGTATCGTGAAGCAACTACAACTGCTGAAAGAGTTGCAGCTAAAAAGCAACTAGCAATTACAGCACCAGAGTTTGGTGATGCTGTTATTAAATCTTTTGTTAACATTGAGACACCTATTAAAGATGCCAACACTGCTAAGGCTTTCTTTATGAACGCAGATCAAGTTAAAGAAATGATGTTAGGTCAAATTGGTCGCAAGCGTGTGATGATTCCGCGCCTAGATCCACTACGTCAAGCTCGTATCAAAACACTTACTACCGCTAACAAAACATTTAACATTGACTTTATGGGTTCTAAGTTTGTAGACAACCTATTCTTTGGTGGCGCAGCAACAGATGATGGCATCCGAGAGACTGTAACAAATAACCGCGAGGCTATTGTTGGCAAGATCAAGCCTAATTATGAGGCTAAAGGTATGGCTCGTTTTTCAACAGAGCAGATTCAATACCGTATTGATCGCTTCAAGGCCAAGTTTGAACTTGTACCAATCTTTGATAACAACCAACTAGATGTTACTGCAGCCGATGCTGCTAAAAAAGTTTATCAGTATGCACGTTTAGTACTTCCACGTAATGATGCAAAGTTAATGGCACAAGCATTTGATGATGCTGAAGTAGGACTCAAGAAGGAAATCTTCTACGGACTACAATCAACCATTGCAGACATCCGTGGTCTTAATGTAACTAAAGAAGGTCAACCAATTGCTCGTGCATTGCAGGGTAAGGCAGAACCTCAGTTTGCATTAACTGAAATTAGAAATGGTGTTGAATACAACCCAGCTATGTTGCCAGGAACAAATGAGCAAGTTGCTCTTATTCTTTCAGACACATCTGATTTCGTAACTACCCTGAGTGTTCGTGATATTGACCGTGCATCTGCACGATCTGGTTTAATTCAGAACCTACTAGGCGTGGCACATTCTGGTTGGGTAGATAAGATGACTAGCGCTTGGTCATTTGCTACTCTTGCCGGTCCACGTTATGCAATCCGTAACGCATCTGAAGATTTAATGGTCCACCTTGCTATTGGTGAGTCACCATTTGGTTTAGTTAAAGGTCGTATGCTTTCAACACGCTTGCGTACAGCGCAACAAATGGAAAAAGGATTAACTAAGTTTGAACAAAAGGCAGCAAACCCACTAGGTGGAGCATTGCGCTTTATCAATAAAAAAGAATCAAAGGCCTATGGTGCTGCTATTCAAGCAGCAGATGGTGACATTGCCCAGATACGTGAGATTATGGCTAATGCACTCAATGAAGGCAAGATGTCTCGGTTCTATGAAAAGACTGGACTAGGTAAATTTACTAAAGCAGACCGTGAAGCACTTGCAATGCAGATTAAGCACGGCGATTTAGATAATGCATTGATGGATGTTGTTGAAGGTGGCAAGAACTCCTTTACAGGTATTGACGCCTTTACTCGTACGTTAAATTACCAACGCAGAAGTAAAGTACGCACAGAAGAACTTGGATATAACCTTCCAAAGAATATGAGTCGTGCTAAGGGTTCACGTGGTATGACTCGTATGTCTCCACTTGCTAGTACAGAATCTGAAGTAGCTTGGGCTATGCGTATTGGATATTACTCCAATGACAGATTGGGCGGCATTGCAGTTGCCAATCTTGATAATGAAGAAATCGCAGTTGGCAAACTGTTTGATTGGCTAATGGACCCAGACAACAAAAAATTAGTTAAGTCTTTTCGTTTAGAAGAACGTGGCGTAAGCGAGCAAGAGCACGCACAGCGCATCTATGATGCAGCAAAACAACTCTTTGTTAAGAACGATGGAACAACTATCAATCTTAATTTACTAGATAAGGTTCGCAAGTACGATCCAGAGACTGGTTCATACAAGATATCAGGTCAAATTTCATTAGATGACTTGCCAACATCTGTAGAAGACGCACCTCAATATATTCTTGGACCACAGTTAGTAGCTGTATCTGATACAGGTAACTACACAACATCTTTGATGGAGTGGGGTTGGGACTGGTTAGGTAATGCTAATGCTCGTTTCTCACGTGAGCCTATGGTTCTACAAGAGATGATTAAGATTCGTAAAGAGTTTGAGAAGACTGGCTTTACAGATGCTTTCATTGCCGCTCACAAGCGTGGCATTACAGATGAAAAGGCACTTATCAAAGCAGAGGCAAGTGCTCAAAAGGAACTAGCAACTCTTATCGAAGAGCGTGCAGCATTACAAACTCTTGCATATGTTGATAATCCTTTGGTACAAAGCCAACTTGCATTCTCTGGTCGCAACTTTGCGCGTTTCTATCGTGCTACTGAAGACTTCTATCGCCGTGTTTACCGTGTTGTACGCTACAACCCAGAGTCAATTGCTCGTGCTTCTCTTACTTATGAGGGAATTACACATTCAGGTTGGATTCAACACGACGATCAGGGTGAACCATACTTCATTTACCCAGGAACAAAGTATGTTTACAAGGCAGTACAGACTGCAATGACAGCGTTAGGCGTACCTGCAGAGTTTAAGGTACCAATGCCAGTACAGTTTGGTGCTAATATCAAGATGCTTACACCATCTTTGAACCCAGACTCTGCAATTCCTACACTTGCTGGTCCACTTTCAGGTGTATCTATCAAGGTACTATCTAATCTTGTAGATATCTTTAACCCAGGTGCTGCAGATAAGATCACAACTACATTTTTAGGTAAGTATGCAGAAGACCAACCAATGGTTTCAGCGTTCTTACCAGCACACGTTAACCGTATCTATGCAGCAATGAACAGAGATGAACGTGATGGTCAATATGCCAGCGCATCTCGCAAGGCTATGACCTATCTTGAAGCATCTGGTCACGGATTAAAACAAAAGTTTGCAGAAGATGGAACTCCAATTCCATTTACCTCTAAAGAGCTTGAAGATTACCGTATTAAGTTAAAGAACACCACACTAGGTATCCTAGGTATGCGTGTTATCTACGGTTTCGTAGCACCTGCATCACCTGCAGTACAACTCAAGTCTGATATGGCTGACTGGGTACGCGGTAATGGTGAAGCAAACTTCAAACAAGTCTGGTATGGACTGCTTGATAAGACTGGTGACTACGACACAGCAATGGCTGAGTGGGTTAAGTACTTCCCAGACCAAATGCCGTTTACTGTTTCAGAATCAGATCGTTCAACTGTTGCATACTTCCGTTATGCACAAGAATCCGGTGACTTTGTAGAGAACAACCAAGCATTGTTTAAGGAGTTCAAGCAAGGTGCAACCTTCTTGATTCCTCACAAAGCTGGTTACTCTTGGGATGCTTACAAGACTATGACCGATATGGGTCTTCGTAAGAATAAGACAGTTACTGACTTCCTTCGTGAAGTTCAGACCGCTGCAGATATGCAAACTTATTATGAAAAGAAGAACCAATACGAAAAGAACCTTGAGTCTGTTGGTACAGACTTTGAGCGTTCATCACTTCGTAAAGAGTTTACAAATTGGGCCACAATCTATAAGGCTGGTCGCCCATTAGTACAAGAAGAACTATCGCAGGGTAGCCAAAAGGCTATTGAGCGTATGAACGCTTACAATGATTTGACAGCAATGGTTAAATCACCAGTTGCTGAAAAGGCAAATCCTGGAACTGTTCAGGCTTTGCGTAAGATGGTTGATCTTTATGAGGCATATAAGACTTCAAGAAAAGAAATAGATCAATTTGGTGGTAGCCAATTCCTTTCTCAAATGAATAAGGATGAAACTATTATCAAGATGCGAGAACTTTCACAATACAACGAGAACACCGTGAGTGCTTACAACGTACTCTTTGGTAGATTGCTAGGAGACTAAAGTGGCAGTAAGCTCACCAGATCAAGCTCGTGCTACGGCGCAAGCAAAGGAATCAGCACGCACTGCCATAGCCAGCACTGATGGAAGAACTGGGCAAACAACAACAGGAGACTTTACAGACTTCTTAAAAATTGTAGCAAAAAGCCCTACCCTTATTACTGCTTATTCAAAGATGCTTAAAGCAGGTAATTACTATAAAGGTAAGGTTACCGATAAGTACACTCCTGCTTTAGTAAAAGCCTTCAACAAAGCTGAAGAAGATAGAGCACTTGTTTCATTAACTAGCCCTATAAGTCGTGATGATTTCTTTCAGCAGATTAGCCTTATGGGTGAAGCTACAGGAACAGGTGCTGGTGGTCCATCAACAGTTACTAGTGTTACTAAGTACAAGCCAGAGGCTGCACAGCAAATAGTTAATTCAATTATCCTAGACACTTTAGGACGCAAGGCTACTGCTGCTGAGATTAAAAAGTATACAGAAATGCTTAAGTCAATTGAAGGCAAAGCATCAACAGTAACTAACTATTCAGGTTCAGGTTCTAACCAGAAGCAGACAGTCACAACTGGCTTAAGCGAAGAACAGTACCTAATAGACAAGATTTCAGGAACAGATGAAGGCAAGGCCAATAAGGTCCTTGGTTTCTATGAGACATTTATGAATGCGTTGGGTGGTCGCTAATGGCAGTTGATGTAAAAAAGTTAATTGCAGATGCAAAGGCTGCTCAAGAAGCAGCTCGTATCGCTGCAGAAAAAGCCCAAGGAAAAGCAGCAAAAGAGAACTTAGATTCTGAAACACGTGCACGTTCTAAGAATCAATTAGATTATGCCAATACTCTAAAACCTAGACTAATAGATTATGAATCACAACTTAAGTTCTGGGCTACCAAAATTGCTCGTGGAGATAAACTATCTGCAGTAGAGCAAAAAGAATTTGATAGATTAGTCAAGGACTACAACTCTCTTAATAAGACAGTTGATGCTGCAATTAAAAAGTCTAATGACATTCTTGTAGAAGCACGTAAAAAACTTGGAGCAAAACCATTCGTTCTAACTAAAACTCAAACAAGTACTGGGGCTCCTACCGGAACTCCTGCTGTTGCACCTTCTGCTCAACCAAAGCCTAATGAAAAACCAGAGACACCAACTACAGGCGGAGATACCGGTGGAGGGACAGATGGAGGTCCAACCGGAACGATAGTTCCGTCTGGATTTAATGTAGGAACATTCCGTAAAGCAGATGAAGCATCTATGGCTAAGCCTGGTGGTCCTACAGGACCTACTGGCATAACTGTTGCAGCAACACCTCTTGAGACTCTTCTTGCTAAGACAGATTTCTGGTACGACCTACCTGACTATATCTTTAAGTTAGAACCTAAACTTGGTGAACTGCTTGTACAAGCGGTAAAAGAGGGTTGGGATAATGACAAGTTTTTATCCAAAGCTAAGTTAACTCCTTGGTGGCAAAAGAATGCATCAACTGTACGCACTCGTATTGTTGATCGTGCAAAGTATGAAGAACTCAAAGCAGCAGGCGAAGATGTAACCAAGTCTGATTATGGTCTATATCTTGCAAAGCAAATGCGTTCTGTCAAGGCAAAGGCCAAAGAGATTGCTGGCGTTACTCTTACTGATGAGCAGGCACAATCTGTTGCACAGAAGATTTATGATGGTTTCCTAGACGATGACCCACTAGCAATCAATGCTTTGATTACACCATTCATTGGTAGAGTAACAAGCATCGTTGGAACAGGAACTGCTGGAAAGCAGACAGGCTTTAGTGGTCAGGCCCTTCAAAATTACCAAACACTCCAAGGCATTGCTAAGGCAAATGGATTTAGTCTAAAAGACATCTTGCCAAATATCTCTGCAGTTACTGCAGGCGGAGATCTTGAGACAGCGGTATTACGCGGTCTTGCTAATGGTGATATTGATATTAACCGTGTATCACAAGATGCTCGTATGCTTGCAGCACAAGGTCAACCACAGTATGTGCGTGACTTGCTTGGTCAAGGCTATGACCTACAGGCTATCTATTCACCATACCGCCAAACAATGGCATCAGTGCTTGAATTAAACCCAGATGAAATTGATCTTAATGATTCAACACTTCGTATGGCTATTACCGACAAGGGTGATATGAACTTGTATGACTTTAAGAAAGCGCTACGCAAAGACAACCGTTGGCAATATACAGAAAATGCTCGTGATGAGGTTGCTTCATCAACATTACAAGTCCTCCGTGACTTCGGATTTCAGGGGTAACAATGGCATATACACGCAATGAATGGGCAAAACTTCAAGCCAGCTTTCCACAAGAAGACAGAACAACTTACGAAGATTATCTTGCCTCAATAGGCGAAGGTCCTGCTACAGTTAATCCCACTGTAGATGATCCTGCTGCAGACGAACCTGTTGTAGATGAACCTACTGTCGTTGTTAAAAAGAAGCCTGTATCAACATATATTGACGATGAAACTGGCGACACTATCCGTGTGTATGATGATGACACAGAAGAAATTATTAAAAAAGGAACAAAGATAGCAGATGCTGCTAAAGCAACGGCTGCTACTGCAGCAGGAAAGAAAGCGCAAGGACAGTCTGCCTTTGATTTATTAAGATCAGAGTTTGGTGCTTATGGTATGGGTGGTTTAGTAGAACCACTACAACAATTTATTGAAGAGGGCATTTCTAGAGATGAGTTTGTACTGCGTCTTCGTGGCACAGATGCCTACAAGAAGCGCTTTGCAGCTAATGCTCAGCGTGTAGCAAAAGGACTTCGTGCTTTATCTGAGGCTGAGTACATCCAAAATGAAGACGCATACCAAGATGTAATGCGTCGCTATGGACTTCCAGAGTCTTACTACACACGTGGAGAAATGGGTCGTCAAGAAGGATTTGAAAAGTTTATTGCTGGAGATGTATCTTCAGTAGAACTTGAAGATCGTATTCAAACCGCACAAAAGCGTGTGCTTAATGCTAACCCAGAAGTAACACAAGCACTTAAAGAATTTTATCCTGAGATTACTAATGCAGACATTTTGGCCTATACCCTTGATCCAACTAATGCTATTGAGAACATCAAGCGTAAGGTAACTACTGCTGAAATTGGTGGCGCTGCAATTCAAACAGGACTACAAACCAGTGCAACCAGAGCAGAAGAATTACGAGCTGCTGGTATCACTAAAGAATCTGCACAGCAAGGATATGGAACAATTGCAGGTGGGCTACAGCGTGGTTCACAACTTGCATCCATCTATGGAGAAAACCCATATACTCAGACAACTGCAGAACAAGAAATCTTTAACATTGCCGGTGCTCAAGAAGCACGTAAGCAACGTCAGAAGATTACTGGACTAGAGAAGGCTTCCTTTGGTGGTCAATCTGGTCTATCATCTAGCGCATTAGCACGAGATCGTGCTGGCGCTTACTAAATAAAAGCCTGCCACTAGAACGACTGGCCTAGTGGAGCGACATCAATACCAGTAGCTAGAGCCACACCAGTTCCCCAACTGAATGTGAGGCTAGCGCCAACAACTAATAGGGAGAAGGACCACTATGTCCAATTACGACTACGAGGATGATGACGACTTCACAATGGATGACTCATCGAATGACCTAGTAAAGCAACTACGCAAAGCGTCTAAACAGAAAGACAAAGAACTAAATGAGCTTAAGGCTCAGTTTGAGTCTCTGAATAAATCGCAGCGCGAACGAGCAATAAAGGATGCCCTCGCAAGTCGCGGGGTAAACAGCAAAATTGCTTCATTTATCCCACAGGATATAGACCCAACTGAAGAGTCTGTATCTAAATGGCTTGAAGACTATGCCGATGTATTCGGTATTGAAACAAGTCAAACCCAGGCAACACCTAACGTAAATCCAAACGATGCTGCAGCATATAAGCGTATGACAAACTCCGCAGACTCTGGTGTATCACCAGAACATAATGGAGATATTATGCAAAGACTGCTCAATGCAAACAGCAAAGAAGAACTGGATGAAGTTATTAGGTTGTCTGGACTCTAATCCGATCCTAAAACAGAAAGGCTAGACCTAATGGCAATTCCAACAGGTACCCCCACAACCACGTCTAGCATCAGCAACCTCGTACAAGCAGCATACGACCAGTATGTAAGAATGGCACTACGTTCCATTCCTGTTATGCGCTCACTTGCAGATGTTAAGCCGGTTCAACAGGCTATGCCAGGATCATCAGTTGTTTTCTCAATCTATTCAGATTTGGCTCAGGCTACATCTACATTGACAGAAACTTCAGATGTTTCAAGCATCGCACTAGGTAACCCATCACAGGTTACAGTAACACTGAACGAATACGGTTCAGCAGTTACAACAACAAAGAAGCTAAACCTAACTTCTTTCAACGATGTTGATTCAGCACTTGCTGACATCATCGCATACAACGCAGCAGATTCTATTGACAACGTTGTAGGTCAGGTCCTCTCAGCAGGAACTAACGTGATCTACTCAAATGGTCCATCAGGAACTGCTCCAACAACTTCAGCAACAGTTCTACCAGTAGACACAATGACAGTTGCGGACATCCGTAACGCTGTTGTATCACTACGCACAAACAAGGCATTGCCTCGTATGGGTGAACTATATGCTGCATACCTACATCCACGTCAGTCAGCCGATCTTCGCGCTGAAACTGGTACAGGTGGATTCCAAGAACTAACAAAGTACGTTGAGCGTACACCGTTCGTTGCTGGCGCAGTAGGAGTTATCGAAGGCGCTTTCATCGTTGAGACACCTCGTGTTCTTAACGGTCTAAAGTTGGCTACTGGTATTGCTACAAGCACTACTATCACCAACGTTGCTTTGACATCTAACGTAGTAACAATTACTACAGCAGTTGCTCACGGTCTTGGTACAGGTCAGGTTGTAACAGTTGCTGCTACAACTAACACAGGTGTTAACGGTACATACACAATCGCCTCAACACCATCAACAACAACATTTACATACTCATTGACAGCATCTAATATCACATCAGTTGCTGACACAGGTACTGTAACATTTACTAACAACTACCGCGCAATCGTCGCTGGTCGTGAAGCATTGGCTGAAGCACAGGCTGCAGACATCTCAACCGTTATCGGTCCAGAGATTGACGCGCTACGTCGTTTCCGCACAATCGGTTGGTACTACTTCGGAGGCTTTGCACGCCTTCGTGAAGCTGCTCTCTATCGCATTGAGTCAGCAGCAACAAACGGATAATTCCCGTTATTGCTCGGCAGGGGGTGGGGAAACCCACCCTCTGTCACTTAGGAAAGGTTGG
>Ga0209191_1000409_pt1 | contig 33753 bp, 51 predicted proteins | sample S_130626_EF_Meta_FD_187320 | JGI IMG/M metagenome (GOLD analysis project Ga0209191, IMG submission 187320) | Freshwater microbial communities from Lake Simoncouche, Canada to study carbon cycling - S_130626_EF_MetaG (SPAdes) (version 2) | ecosystem: Environmental > Aquatic > Freshwater > Lake ...
CGTACACTGATCAAAGTCTGTCAACAAATACCCCTTACAATCCAGCACACTTTGAGGGTCGCAAAGTTCCTGCTACCTTAATTGCTAAAAATCTAATGTTGGCTCATTACTGGGGTTTAAAAACATTATACTACAGCTTGATTAATAAACAAGGATCAAAGTCTAAAACAGACGCACCACCACCAGATATGCCACTTGAACAAATTGATTTTGATGATGAAGAATCATGCGAATCCTGTAAACTCTAAGGAAAGATAATGTTAGAAACAATATGTGATATTATGATAGACGCTTACAAGCGTAATTGGATTACAAGTCGTGATGGCAATGTCAGCATTCGCCATCATGGGAGAGACCATTTTTATATTACTCCAACTGGAGTGCGTAAGCAAACTCTTCAGCCAGATCAATTTAAAAAAATCAGTACCAATGGTTTACTTTGGAAAGAAGAACCGTACACTGATATCAGTGCTAATCTGAAACCCAGTGGTGAGTTGCCTATGCATTTGGGGCTACAGAGAAAAATTGATTCCGAGGTACGAGTAATCATGCATTTTCACCCTACCTATACCACAGCGGCAATGTACGCAGGTATTGACCTACCGAATCTACTAAACGAATTTCCAGAATTAAGTCGGTATACCTCAATTGGTCCTACTGTTGGTATATTACCTCCCATCACCCAAGACTTGGCTAATGCCTGTATCGAGAACATTGGATTCAATGCAGATACAGGTGAGATTAAGTATAATATAATTGGTATGGATAGACACGGTGTAGTTGCTGTTGACACAAGTCCATGGCGAGCGTATGAGCACATTGAACGATTAGAACATATTTGCAAGATAGTACTTGCATCAGGGAAATATTAATGAGCAAAGAACAATATAATTTAAGAACCAAGACAGACTATCTTAGTCGTAAGATGTTTTTAGATCCTGCTGGTCCAGTTACGGTTCAAAGATTTGAGGAAGTAAAATATAATAAACTAACAAAATTTGATGCTGAAGCCAGAGGATTCTTTTGGGTTCCGGAAGAAATTTCATTAACTAAAGATGCTGGAGATTTTAAAGACGCAAGCGATACTGTTAAGCATATCTTTACGAGTAACTTACTACGGCAGACAGCATTAGATAGTTTACAAGGTCGCGGGCCCACGCAAGTGTTTACACCTGTATGTTCTATTCCAGAACTTGAAGCATTGATGTATAACTGGGGATTTTTTGAAACAAATATTCACAGCCGTAGTTACAGTCACATTATTCGCAACATCTACAATGTACCGAAGGATGTGTTTAATACTATTCATGATACAGAAGAGATCGTTGGAATGGCCAGCAGTATTGGAAAATATTATGACTACTTACATAGATTAAACTGCCGCAAGGAACTAAATGATAATGGATATGCGGTTGATGAACGTGACCATATAAAAGCAATCTGGTTAGCACTACATGCTAGTTATGCGCTTGAGGCATTTCGTTTTATGGTATCATTTGCCACAAGTTTGGCAATGGTTGAGAATCGTATCTTTATTGGCAATGGTAATATTATTGGCTTAATTTTACAAGACGAAATCTTACACAAGGAATGGACAGCTTGGATTATCAATCAGGTCGTTAAGGAAGATTCTAGATTTGCCAGCATCAAGAGCGAGTGCGAAGCCGAAGTATATCAAATATATCAGGATGTTATTCGTGAAGAAAAAGACTGGGCGGATTATTTGTTTAATAAAGGTCCAGTGATAGGTCTTAACGCTAATATTCTTAAAGAATTTGTTGACTTTACTGCTGTGGCAGCACTAAAGGAAATTGGCATCAAGTATCAAGGTACAGCACCAAGAACTACGCCAATCCCATGGTTTAACAAACATGTAAATGTAAGCAACAAACAAACCGCCTTACAAGAAAATGAAAGTACAAACTACGTGATTGGCGTTATGGGAGATACATTAAACTACGATGAGTTGCCTAATTTATAATTGATTATGAGAAAGTCTGTTGAACTAATTTCAACGACTTTTCTTTTTCAGCACCTTTTTCTGAGCCCACTTCACCAGATTTAACAGATATCATAGATGCAAACAAACCTTTGATCCGTTCTCTACTGCGCGGATTTTTAATTTCACTATTAATTTTTGAAACTAATTCAACAAATGTAAAATTAAAATTAGTCATTTTCAACAACCAATGGACATGAAGAAATACTGTAGAAGTCCATAGTATTTCTCTACTAACTTGCTTGTATGTTCCTGGCTCGTACTGCACCCGTCTTAGCTGTAGTTCACTGCTAGATAAATTAAATTCGTACTCTTGGTCTGGGCCTAACACTCCTGGATCAGCAATCCCAAGTCTGACAAATAGATCAGTGGCAGGATTTTCTAGTACAGCAACTTTAACTAGTCCTAAAACTAGACCTTGTATTGATGCCGGCATACTTAAAAAGTTTGCTTTAAATTCAGCTTCATTATTATTTGTCGCAATAATATTATCAATCTGTACTGAATATCCTAATTCATTATCATGGTATCTTACAGTTACAATCTCACCGGAATTGTATGTACGACGATCTAAATATTTAGGATTACTAAATGGTACAATAACATCTTCAGGTTGACTATGGAAAAATTCAACTAATGATTTTTTAAGTGTTGTCTTAGTAAGCGTAGTGGGAATAGTTACAATTAAATCCATGTCGCCAAATGTTTTCTTGGTAGGATCTGAACGATAGCTGCCAGTTGATTGCAAACTTAGCTCAGTAATATTAAACTGTTTAATAAGATTAAAATAGTTTCTAGAAATTTTACGATAGTCTTCTCGACTCCTGACTCTTTCTGCTCCTGCTAATCCGCTCATAACATCACCTTTAATTTAGAATATTCTGGTAAAAACTTTCCTGTTAATACTAACCGATCCTTGCGACCGATCCATTCTTCTTGTAAATTATCAGGAATGTCAGCTCTAGTGGAATCTAAAATCTTGAAGTATGTGTCAAGCATCTTACTGTACTTTTCAGAATCTAATTGTTTAGCTAGAGTTTCACCAAGTACATAATAGTCTGCAACGATATCCGTAGTAAGTGTGGTGCCTAGGCGTTCATTAAGAATAGCTAATGCTTGTACTGGATCTTTTGCTAACCATTCTTTAGTAGTTTTATCTCTAACGCCAATGCCATGACTAAATGATAAGTCAGCAACTTGAAACGCAGACAACATTAACTGTGTGCGATGCAGGCCTTTTACATTAGAATCATCTGGATAAGCTGCTGAATAGTAACTGAATCGTAGCCAGTCTAGGTTGCCAATCATCCAATCAATTTGAACGCATTCACCTGTATCGTTACCATTCAAGTCTTTTTGTGGATAGTATCCAAAAATGCTGCTGTCGGTAACTTTCTTTTCATCACAATGAATATTAGAAGCATGAAGATTGATATAGCGAACAAGGTTTAGTAAAAATGCCTTCATGCGCAACTGATCATCTGATGCTGTTCTTGCTCGGCTCTTTAACAAGTTGAATGTTTCTTTAAAATCAGGAACTGTAAGATTCCACGATTTTAATTGATTTGATAAATCTTTATTATTTTGTACATCAAAAATATAATTGCTGTTGATGCCTAAATCAATATCACCAGACACTGGCTTCTTACCAACAGAGCCTAATGTCTCAAAATAAAACATACTAAAGATTACTTGATGTGGAAATAGCTCCTCCATCTCGGCAAAGTATGCCTTTAGTGTAGGAAGAATATTTTCTTTAAGAATTGGTGCTGTTTTGTCAGCAAAAACGTTACCGCCCATAATTACTCCAGATTTATTGTGCTGAAGTAATTATAGTATGTATTTATTTAATTGTCAAGAATTTGATTAAACAACTATTGCGGTTACAGTATCAGCAACAGAATCATACGTTACTAGTACAAGATTGTGGTTTATTTCATTAGTATAGGCATTATAACTAAAAGTATATGATGGCGTTGATGGATTAGTTACTTCTATGAATTTTGCCGAAACAAAAGTAATAGGTGTTCCACCTGACTGGACAATTATGTCTGAAAGTTGAGTAGTACTAAGATTTGTGAAATAAGCTAATTGTGATGAATTGATAGGCATGTCGTTCTCCGTTTAATTTACTTATTAGATAATTGTCAAGTACTACTAGTAATCCACTAAATATTGTGCTAAAATACAATATTATAAGGAATAATATGAAACTAACAGTCTATACAAAAGACGATTGCCCATTTTGCGATATGGCAAAAGCATTATTAGAAAGTAAAGGTATTGAATATACTACAGTAAATGTAGGTGTTCTCACCGAAGCTCGTGACTATTTGGTTGAACAAGGACTGCGTAGTGTACCACAGATTTTCAATGGTACAACATTAATTCAGGGTGGCTATCAGGGTTTAGCCGCTAAATCAGATGAATTTTGGACAGAGTTAAAAGGATAATATGAACATTAAAGACAACGAAGTATACACATTTAAAATGGCATCAGGCGAAGAAATAGTAACGAAAGTGCTAAGTTCAGATGCCGACTATATCTATATCACAGAGCCATTGGCAGTAGCACCTAGTCCACAGGGTCCGGCATTAATGCAAGGCATTTTTACTTCAGAACCTGGGACAAAAGTATCACTAAATATTAAGCATATTGCAATGTTTGCTGAAACTGAAGACAGTGTTAAACAGCGTTACATTAAAGTTACTACCGGAATTGATGTACCCAGCAAGAAACTTATTTTAGGATAATATATGGCAGGTGGAGTTGTAAGAATGACAGATCCGAATTCATGCGGCGGAGTTCCTATGAGTGGAGTTAGTTCAGTACGAGTTAACGGTATTCCAATTGTAGTTAATGGTGCCAGCGTTACTCCACATCCTAACAACAAACCACCACATAAAAATGCTCGCACTGTAGCAGGATCTTCTTCCGTGCGCGCGGCTGGTCAGCCGGTAGTAAGTGCGTCAGATGTTGATAGCTGCGGACACTCTAGAGTCAATGCAAGTCCAAATGTTAGGATTGGATAATGGCGCAGTCTCCTAGTTTATTAACCCCATTTCAATTAACGGTTACCTCTGGGTTACTAAACAATCAAGGTATAAATGTCAATGCTGAATTTATATCTAGTGTCAATACGTTTAAAAACTTGCCTTATATGGTTGCATTAAGTGAAGCAATATCTGAAGCTAGTATTGTGCCAGAATTATCTGAACCTATATTATTAGAGTTATATACACTAGGATCAAATACATGTGCTGCCCTAGGTGATAGCATACCGCCATATACAGGTAATATAGTTTATCCAGATAATGTATTATTCTCAAGTCTGTTATTAGACACTGGCTATTCTTACATGGGTCAAGATTCTACTGGTGCAGGCAAAGACTTAAGTATATTTTGTCAAGGATTTGGCGCATTAGTTGGCTATAATGGAATTACTAATAGCTTTGTAAATTCAGCTGTCAACAGTCAAAATTATCTAGCAGGTACTTATACTAATGCTGATAATATGGTTAGTGGTGGCATTACCAGTGTTAATCTGTGTACTGAACAATGGGCTAACGATCTTGCTAAGTTAGGTGGATTAATTAATCTTAAAGCTCTGCCTGAACTAGGAACACCATTGGCACTAGTACAGCAATTAGCATCCTTAGGTGGTGTTACTCCTGATCTTACTTTAGCTTTTTCAAATGCAGGAGTCAGTTTAGATGTAGTAATTAATATATCATCACCAGATGTTGTTGCGTCAGCCGCGGATCAAAAAGCCATGTATGCAGCAATGACGCAAATAACAGGCACATCACTTACCGAAATATTACAAGTATTGGGCGTTACTACTTCTAATATTACTACTATGGCTGATTTATTAAATCCATACAAACTATTTCCAACTAGTTTCCAAACATTAACATTTACAGGAACTAATGGTGTTAGTCAAAACATCTATGTAAATTCCACTGGTACAGTTAACGCTACTATGCAGCAGTACTTGCCAACTATAGCATTGAACACAATATCATGACTGCACTAGATAAATTAAGCCAAATAATTCCGCCTGATCAAGCACTAGCTAACAAAGCATTAGCTACTGCACTTCAACAAATTACAAATATTTCTTCGTTAAATTTGCCTAGACTAGCAAACGCAGTTAGTAATGTGCAGACAAATTTTGGATTACCGTTAGTTAACGCACAAAAAACAGCGGTTGATCCTGCGGTGGCAAACAATATTTCTAATAAATTAGGCATAGGTTCAGGAGTAAACGGTACACTTACTATTAATGATTCTATGGGAATAGCAGCGGGCATCGTTGTGACTTCTGCGTTTAACAATGTAGTTACACTTGTTAATTCAATGGATTTGTCTAATTTAGCTAATATATACACAGACATGACAGCTACTGCAAATGGATCCTACGGACCTGCTGCGGGGCCTATTACTATTATTGCAGGTCCCGCAGCTGGAACCTATGATAATATTAATGCCGCATTTTCTGGGCAAGAAGCTAATGCTAATGGCGGAACTGGTGGAACTGGACTTATTCCGTCTGTTAATTCAAATGTTATACCAAATATTATTGCAGTATATCCAGGCCAAATTACAAGCATAAACACAAACTGGAATAGTATGATGACACAATTGAATCATGAAAAAACAGTTCAAAAAAGCGCATCAATTGACTTTGCTAATCTAACTCCGGATAGTAATCCTCCAATTTATAGTTTTGTGCTGTCACTTCCACAATACGGACAGGACACAGCAGCAAATGGAGCGTTTCAGTATCTAGAATCAGTTGCCGATCTTACTGATCTAACCGGCCAAACTTTGGTGGCAGCATTACGACAAGGACAGTCTAATATTGCCACTACGGGAATTGCAACTACAAGTAATGTTCCCGTGAATCCAAATCCACCGCCACCAGAAGCAACTTTGACTAAATCACAATATCCATATCCGTTACCACCAACCACTTGATTTTTTATAAATAATACTTATACTGTTATATAGGAAAGCACTACTATGGAAAATAAAAGATTTACCTCAGAAAATTTACGGACAGATAATCCTTGTTGGAAAGGTTATAAGGCTGTTGGAACAAAGAAAAAATCAGGCAAAACTGTTCCTAATTGTGTGCCTACTGAAAGTGTAGATGAAGCTGCCAATGCAGCTCAACAAGCGGCAATTGCGATAGCCATAAAGAAAAAGAAAGGTATGTCAGAAGGTTATGCCACAGAAGATGAGCAACTTGATGGCATGGCGTTAGGTGAACTCAAAGCAATAGCTCAAGCAGCTGAGAAGATTTACAATTCAGTTAAATCCGGCATACCATTAGAAGCATGGATGTACAAAATGATCACTAACGGTAATGAAGGACTGACATCTGTAGCACAACAAATTGATAGTCCTGAAGTTAGCGAGTCAGAATGGGTATCGGAAGGTGAAAGAACTATGAGTCGTGCTGCCAAAGGCAATGAAAAGTACGGCAAAGATGGTATGAAACAACTAGCAAAAGCAGGTCGTGACGGTGCAAGTGAAAAAAAGCTAGATTCTATTCGTGACAAATATGACAAATATGATGATGAAAAAGAAATAGAAGAAGATATAACTGAAAGCAATTTGTACCGTATATTAGAACTTAGTGGATTAGTTAATGAAGATGTTGAATTACAATTTGACAAAATTGAAGAGTGGGTCGAGTCGCTAGCTGAGGCACACGGAGTTGACAGTGAAGTAATATGGGAAGATTTTGAAACTGTTACAGATAGTGAACTACTATCAGAAGCAGCAGCATGGCAAAAATCATCTGGAAAAAATAAAAACGGTGGTCTCAACCAAAAAGGTGTTAACTCGTACAAAAGAGAACACCCTGGTAGTAAATTAAAAACAGCTGTAACTACTAAACCTAGTAAATTAAAACCTGGTGGCAAAGCTGCCAAACGCCGAAAAAGCTTTTGTGCCCGTATGTCCGGTATGAAGAAATCTAGAACTTCAGCGAAGACAGCGCACGATCCAAATTCAAGAATTAACAAATCACTGCGAAAGTGGAATTGTTAGGATGAGAGCTAGGGAATTTATTACTGAATTATACTTCATGGGCAGTCCGTGTACTAAAGATTGTAGTGGTCACAAAGCGGGATACTCATGGGGCAAAGCACACGCTGGCAAAGAAGAATTCGGTCCTAGTCCTAGCTTTAACAAAGGCACTTATCTAGCAAAGAACTATACTCCACGAGCACAAGGTGGCGGCAAAGTTAAAGGAACATTAAGTCAGAATCCTAATGCTGTAGCAAAACGTAATCGTCGGGCTCAACTAAAACCTGAACCAGTTGCTACTCCAGTAGCACAACCAGCAGCGGAAAAAGTTGACGAAGCAACTGGTGATAAAGATTTTGATAGCATGATGGGTAAAATTACCAATCCAAATGCTCTTGCTGCTCATGCGCGAGACGAACGTGCAAGAAACGCTGACCACGAATTTTTACAGATGGGAGATCATATATGGGCTCATTTGGAAAAGATAGGTAAACAAATTTTGAAGTCTCCAAGTCGTCTCGCATGGTATACCAATGCAATCAAAATAGGAGACTATGCTGCTATTGAAGATTGGTTAACAGAAGTATTACAAATTACTCCAGAGGCACTAGCAAAATTTGATGAATTGTGCTATGATTGGGGTAGACCTCTAACAGAATTCGTAGAATCTGTGCAGGAAGGCACGTTCAACCAGGACTACGTTCAACATTGGAAACGTTACAAAGCACATGCTGAAGGTAGTAATTAACGCTTGACAATTAATTCCTTGTTAGTTATAATAGATATATTATCAATTAACTAGGTGATGTTATGTATAATTTTCTACCTCGTAATAAGCCTTTCGCATATCGCAAACCAGTGAATAAAAAAATTCCCGTTGTAGTTAATTTAGTTCCAGCCGAACAAGTATGGGCAACTGCCGTCTATGCTGACCGTGTCAATGGCGGCCTTTACTTCAAAGAAACTCAGTACAAAGATGGCGAGGTAACACATGAGCCAAATCGCACGATTATGTATCGTGAATTGGATAGTGCCAATGTTAACAAAGCTATTACCGAAGCAGACTACGAAATGGGTAAACTTGCCCGTGACTGGCACAAAGGTCGTACATTAATGACTGCTATCAAGCGTCCATTGTCTGGCTTTGAAGATAACTTGGCTAAGGCTGCTGGCATGGACGAGTTTGCGTTAGAAGTACATAAATTAGAAATTGCTACAATTGCCAGTCAAATTCGTAGTTATCGCACAGGCGTTGTACATGAAGAACGTATGTGGGGTACTGATACTAGTCCACTGGCAGAAGTTGGTTCCAAGGTACAATGCCAAATTGAAGTCGTTAAAAAAATGTTCAGTCAGCAATATAATTGTACCTTTGTTAGTGCTATTACAACTGATACTCGTAAGGTATTATCATTTGCATACAATCATGTATTAGATACTGGATCAATAGTTACAATCAAAGGAACAGTCAAAGCACACCGCGATGACTGCACTCAACTTAATCGTGTAAAGGTGTTATAATGGGATTAGATCAATATAATTCGTCCAACCATGTAAGTTAGTATAAATATGTGTATGAAAACTACACCATACACATATTTGATAGGTTGGCCAGAGTTAGATCGTTGGTATTATGGATCTAGGTATGCTATAGGATGCGATCCTTCTGAGTTTTGGGTAAATTACTTTACTTCAAGCAAACATGTTTTATCTTTTAGAGAACAACATGGAGAGCCTACTGTTAAAGTAATTAGAAAAATATTTAATGATACAAAATCTGTTAGAATATGGGAGCAAAGAGTGTTAATGAAGTTAAATGTAGTAAATGATGATCGTTGGATCAACAGAACAGATAATATAGCAATAGCTCCGATGCTAGGTGAATTAAATGGAATGTTCGGCAAAATTGGCAAATTATCTCCTAGGTGGGGGTCTAAACATTCACATGCAACTAAAAAAGTAATAGGTGAAAAAAGTAAGTTAAAAAAAGAAAATATGCCAGAGGATTATAGTAAAAAAATGAGCAAAATTCAGACAGGAAGAAAACGAACTCAATCTACTAAAGATAATATAAGCGCATCATTGAAAGGTAGGACTTTCACCGAAGAACATAAAAGTAATATTAGTAAAAACCATGCCAATGTTGCTGGTGAAAAGAATCCATTTTCTGGAAAAACACATAGCGATGAACAGCGAGAAAAATGGAAAAAATCTCGTACAGGAAAAATTTGGATTAATAATGGTAGTAAGTCAACATTAGTTGATAGTAAAGAAATAGATAGTTATCTTAACAACGGATGGGCTAAAGGTAGGAGTAATAAAAATGGGTCTTGACCAGTATATGTATGTCGCAGCAAAAGCTGGTGCGTATGATGAATATTACGAAGATGAAAATTACGAAAAAGCAGACGATGATCCAACAAAACTTAGTAAACCACGCGAGTTGGGATACCGAAGAAAGCACCCGAATTTGCAGGGTTGGATGGAGCGATTGTGGCTAGAAAAAAATCCAGGTGCAGACGAAGAGACTGATTACGTGTTCAACGGCGTTGAGCTAGAGCTTACATGGGATGATTTAGATAGATTAGAAGCTGATGTTAAAGCTGGCAATCTACCAAAAACTCGAGGATTCTTTTTTGGTGATGACTCTGACGAGTTTTACAAAAAAGAAGATTTAAATTTTATTAAAGCTGCTAAGGCAGAAGTATTCCTTGGTCTTAAAGTATTTTATAACTCAAGCTGGTGATATATGAAATATCAATTTATTGGATGGTGTGGCGATGGTATTCATGATAAGGTCTGGGTTTGTATTCAATTATCTTATGACCGTTGGCGTGGAAAGTATATAACTATCTGGGGTCGGCGCGGCAAAAGTTTACAAAGCAAAGTTATAGATGGTGCCACTGACTACGATATTGACACGTTGATTCGCAGCAAAGAAAGTAAATATGCAGAAATTCCACAGGACAAACTACATGAAGTATATCCAGAATTTCAAGAAGATTTAGAAAAAACTATAGCATGGGCGTTATTAAAAGTATAAAGTTATTTCACATAAAGGACTCAGTAAATAATATGAATACGCAAGTAGACTATAGCTCGGAACAGTTCGTAGGAATCAAATTGGCAGCAGATTGGATCAGAGATCTTGAGAGTGACAATAGTAGACTACATAAAGAATCAGTCATTGAAAAAGCTTTCATGGCAGCAAAGTTAGGTTCATCTAACGCTCAATGTTTTCTTTTCAATTGTTACCAAGCATACAACCCCTATTATGTTTTTAATGTTAAAAAAGTTCCAGAAACAGATGGACTAATTGACAAACCTAATCCATGGCCTAAGTTTTGGGCCATGCTAGAAGGGTTACGCACACGCAGTGTATCGGGCAATGCCGCCCGTGATGCTATTGCAGATATGAGCCAACAGTTTGATACTATTGAATGGAATCAATTGTGTCGTAGGGTATTGATCAAAGATCTGCGCTGTGGCATTACTGAACGCACACTTAATAAAATTTTAGGTAAAACTGAATGGGCTATTCCTGTATTTGAGTGTCAGCTAGCAACAGATTCAAATAAGAATGTGTCTAAAATGAAAGGCGAAAAACGTCTTGAAGTCAAGCTAGATGGTGTTCGTGTATTAGCATTAGTAACAAAAAACAGTGTGCGATTGTTCAGTCGTAATGGCAAGCCGTTTGATAACTTTCCGCACATTGTAGCTGCCATTGAATCAGTAGTATTGAGTCTACGAACAATGATAGCACAAACCTATTCAGGAGTTGTACTGGATGGCGAAATTATTGGCGCCAGCTTTCAAGCATTAATGAAGCAAGCTCAGCGTAAAACTAACGTTGATTCTACTGACATGGTGTATAGTGTTTTTGATTTTATTCCTTTAGATGATTTTGAGCGTGGATATTGGAATGCCCAACAATATAAACGACTAGAAGCATTAGAAAAATTACGACCTATATTTGGCAATACTAATTGTATTAATATTATGGATGGCATCAATGTTGATCTTGATACATGTGAGGGACACAATCAACTGAAGCGTTACGCTAATGATGCTGTGGTGGCAGGATTTGAAGGCATCATGATTAAAGATATTGGTGCTCCGTATGAATGTAAACGTTCAAGTTTTTGGATGAAATGGAAGCCTGTTATTACTGTAGATTTAAATATAATTGGCTTTGAAGAAGGAACTGGTCGCAATGAAGGAAGACTTGGAGCCATAATCTGTGAAGGTGTTGATGATAATAAGACTATTAAAGTTAACGTAGGTGGTGGTCTTACTGATGAGAATCGTGATGAGTATTGGCTAAACAAAGATAATCTTATGGGTCATGTAGTTGAGATTGCTGCTGATGCTGTTACACAAAATCAAGACGGCACTTACAGTCTTAGATTTCCTAGATTTGTTAGATTCCGTGGCACTGAGCCCGGTGAGAAATTATAAAGGAATTATTAATGAAAGTAAAACGAAGAAAGTTTAACATTTTTGAGCAACTAGAACTAGCACATACAGATGCCACCGCGTCAGGCCCGGTTGAGGAATATGTATTGACTCCAGAGGAATTCTATGAATTTAGTCTGGATGCCAAGAATCGGCCTGGCACAAGTTTTAGGGCTGTAAAGAATCGACCCAATGATGAACTTGGGGGCGATTGGTATTACCGTGGCGCAATTATAACTGTTGGCAAGACAAATAAACGAAATGACAAATCCGGAACATGATGACCTTATTCGCCATTTGCGTGGAATACAATACATTGTAATTAACACAAAGTATGGCGGGTTCGGTCTAAGCAAAGAAGCAAGACTCCTTTATCTAGAACGAGCAGGAATTGCCTATACTCTTGTCTCAGGACCAGATAGGCACACAGAGTCATTATACGGTCCACAGGTCGAAGTGAATGGAAATAATTGGCGTGATAATGATATTGCCAGAGATGATCCTATATTAGTTGATGTAATTCGCCAATTAGGTAGACAAGCCGATGGTAGTCATGCTAAACTAAAGATTGTAGAAGTGCCTGCTGGAGTTAAATGGAATGTTGCTGAGTATGACGGTCTAGAGTGGGTAGAAGAAGTACATAGAACTTGGAACTAAATACCTAATGATATTTGAATCAATAACTTTATTAACCGTGGTAAATAATTAACTATGTTCATGACCTATCTCATGTTTGCTGTGGCGTTATGTCTTAGCGTTATTGCAGAATTTTATTCTATTGTTGGTTTAGCTGCAATATTTGCTGGTGCTCCCATATCTATTATCACTATGGGAGTAGTGCTTGGAACGTCTAAGCTATCTATAATAGTCTGGCTTCACGAATTCTGGCAGCAAGTTAAATTGCCAATGAAGATTTATCTTGTTTCGGCTGTATTGATTCTGATGTTTCTTACCAGCATGGGTATATTTGGATTCCTGAGTAAAGCACATATTGAACAAGTGGGTGTTGGGCAAGAGAATGCCGCGCAAATACAACGCATCACAGTAGAACTTAAACGACAAGCTGAAATCGTAGCTAAAGCTGAAGAAAGAGCAAAGACATTAGAAACATCTGGTACTGGTGCAGATGCTAATGTAAACAGTCAAATTCGCACAGAGCAAGAGCGTATTGATAGCACATTGGCCAGGGTGCAACCATCTATTGACGAACAGCAAAAGATTATCGACGGTCAAACAAAACTATATAACGATCAAGTTGCTAAAATTGACGAGCAACTAGCACAATTACAAAAGTTTATTGATGCCAAAGAAGTGCGAAAAGCACAAGCTTTAGTTGGCGCTAACGCCGATGGAGAGTGGGGTGCAGGTACTGCAAGAGCAGTTACTAATTGGAAATCTGCCCGTGAAGCAGAACGTAACACGGTAATTGCTAAGTTGGCAGAAGCAAATAAAGATTCTACTATTCGGTCGGCTCGTGAAGAGATATCACGAATACGAAAGGCAGTAGAAACACAAATAGCTGAATCAAACAAGTTAATTGATCGTCTACGTAATCAATTGGGCAAAGGCGATACTGCTTCGGTTGAGGTGCTGGTAAATGAACAGCAAGAAAAGATAAAAACAGCCAATATAGAAATTGAAACACTGACACAAAAGAAGTATATGCTAGAAGTGGAATATCGTAAACTTGAAGTTGAAGTGGGACCTATAAAATACATTGCTGAATTAATATACGGCGATAGTACAGATCACACTACGTTAGAACGTGCTGTACGTTGGGTTATCATGTTAATTGTTGTTGTATTTGACCCATTGGCTGCCATGATGCTGTTGGCTGCAACAGAGAGCATGAAGTGGATGAGACCGGTGGTATCTGTTCCAGTTGCTATATCTACTCCAGCAGAGCCAGTTAAAGAAAAAAAATTAAAATATAAGCCTGGTGTTAAAAAACATAGAAGTCGTATATGGAAAAGAAAACGTAAAGAACCAGTTGTGTCAGCGCCTGTTGTAGAAAAAGTTAGTGTATATGAGCCAGATGATGGGCCGTTAACTGATGATCAAATTGCTCAGATAAGAAAAATAGCTAGCGAAGACTTACCAGTTGGTAATTTAAATTCTAAAACAGATCTATTTGAAGATATTAAACCTTATGGAAATGAACTGCAACAATACAACATGACATTATGGAAAAATGAAAATCCTGACAAAACATTTAGGGAATACATTGAGCAATTCAACGCAGGGTTAATACCAGAACTGCCATGGCAAAACATGGATCACATTAATAAATTAAATCTAAGTGATAGAGAATTGATTACTCTTAAACTAGGTCTTGAGGCAGACAATGATCCTAACACAGGTGAATTAAAAGGATTTGGAATAGAATTTCCTAATTCAGCAATAAAGGGAGATATGTTCTTGCGAGTTGATAATTTGCCAAGTGTGCTATATAAATTTAACGGCAACAACTGGATTAAAGTAAATAAAAATCTAAGCGATAGCTATGTATATGATGATGCTTACATTAATCATCTCATTGAAAAAATTGAGTCAGGTGAATATGATCCTGATTTGTTAAGTGATATTGAAAGAGAACGTATTTTAAATAAACTTAACAATACTAAAAATCTAGGATAGTATGGCAGAGAAAAAAATTGAGCATTGTTCATTTTGTGGTAAACATAAAAATTCAATAGGAACATTTATTGTAGGTGAAGATGTTGCTATTTGTAATACTTGCGTCGAAGGCTGTGATAAATTAATAAAAAATAAACAAGGATCAGGAAAACTTATTTCGTCAGTGGAAATACCAGATCCACATGATATTAAAGCATATCTTGATCAGTATGTTGTAGGACAAGATAGTGCCAAAGTGGTACTATCAGTGGCTATCACTAATCATTATAAACGTATAGGCAACATTAATAATCAGATTGATAAATCCAATATCTTAATTGTCGGACCAACCGGTACAGGCAAGACACTTTTAGCTAGTACGGTGGCAAAATACTTAAATGTTCCTTTTGTTATAGCTGATGCTACTACCCTGACTGAAGCTGGTTATGTGGGTGATGATGTTGAATCAGTTATTTTAAGACTGTATCAAAATGCTGACTCTGATGTTGAGCGAACACAAAGAGGTATTATATTTCTAGACGAAGTGGATAAAATTGCTAGAAAAGGTGAAAGTGCTACTGTTAGCAGAGACGTATCAGGTGAAGGTGTACAACAAGCTCTATTAAAACTAATTGAAGGCACAAAGATAAAGATTAGTCCAGTTGGTGGTCGTCGTAGCGAAACCACCGTGGAAATTGACACCACTAATATCTTATTCATTGCTGGTGGTGCTTTTGTTGGATTAGAAGGAATTATAAAAAATCGTGTTCAAGGCACAGCGATGGGATTTAATGCTGGTATTGCTAAATCAAAAATTTTAGAAAATAATATGGTTTCTCCTGATGATCTGGTAAAATATGGTATGATTCCTGAGTTTATTGGCAGATTTAGTAGCCTTGTGAATCTTCATGGACTAACTAAAGAACAATTAGTCAGTATTTTAACTGATGTCAAACACAATTATGTGGAACAATATCAGTGGTTATTTAATCAGGATGGCGTTGAGCTTAGTTTTGAAAAAGATTCACTTAACTTAATAGCAGAACGGACTCTTAAAACAAAGACTGGTGCTCGCGGCCTACATACTGAATTAGAGCGGATATTGCTTCCGCATATGTTTGATCTATCAAAGTATCGTAAGCAAAGTATACTATCTGTGGCAATTACGTCAAATTTAGTAAATACTCCAGCGACACTCGCAAGGGAGAATGAATGAAGCTTTATGGACATACAGTAATTGTCAATGATGGAAACGTTGAAAAGGCACTTAGAAAATTTAAGAAAAAGATACAGGACTCAGGTTTATTAGACGAGCTACGGGCACGGGAGACCTATGAAAAACCTACTACCGTCCGCAAGCGTAAAGCCGGTGCCGCCAAGTCACGCTGGAAAAAGAAGCTCCGTGCCCAAGAACTTCCTAAGAAATTATATTAATTTTACCAAATAATATTAGTAGTTAATGATTTTATAGTATAATAAATACTATCGTAGGTGCCGATTATCGGGCTTACAATATGTCACTTCGTTTAATTAAAGGAGAAAACAATGACAAAAATCACTACCCTGGATCTCAATCCATTCTATCGTAACGCTATTGGCGTAGATCAACTTTTTAATCGCATCATAAATCAGATTGATCATCACGGCAATGACGGCACAAACTATCCCCCATATAACATTATTAAAACTGGAGAAAATACTTTTGAAGTTCAAGTAGCAACTGCCGGCTTTGGTGAGGGAGAAGTTGATGTTGAAGTTAAGGACAATACCCTTATCGTCAAAGGTGTAAAGGCTGACAAAGATTTGCCAGAAGGACATGAATATTCTCACAAAGGTATTAGTGCTAGAAATTTTGTTCGTACTTTTAGTCTAGCTGATTATGTAGAAGTTACTAGTGCGTTTTCTAAAAATGGCATTTTAACTGTAAAGTTAGAACGCAACATTCCAGAAGCACTTCAACCTAAATCTATTGCTATTACCTACGAATCGTAATATAATATAATTTAGTAAATACAGTACGGGATAATAATGTCCCGTACTAACCAAAAAAGGAATTAGTATGTCGGAACAAGATGTAGTTACAAAGATTGATATTAATCACGATCTTAAGGAACCTTCATTATTTAAAGTTATCTATTTAAATGATAACGCAACCACTATGGAATTTGTAGTTGAGTCATTAATGAACTTTTTTGATTATACCCCAGATACCGCAGTAAAAATTACACAAGATATCCATGAAGCAGGCTCTGCTATTGTAGCAGTATTGCCATACGAAATCGCAGAACAAAAAGGAATTGAAGTTACAATTTCTGCTCGGTCAGCAAACATGCCTCTGCAGGTTAAATTAGAGCCAGAAACAGATTAAACTGATACTGTGATTCTTTTTGGATAATATACAGGTTGTGAGAATTCAGTATCCCCTCGCCCGCGAGGGTTACTTATATATCTAATGCCATCTATGACAGTATCCACTGGTCTATGATAGTGACCAAAACACCATAATTTAATTTTATTTTCGCAATCTTCTTTTATCGCATCTTGAATGCGACTGTTGCCCATATAATTAAATCGCCATGAATCTACTAATTGTAAGTCATGTTTGATAATTTCTGGCGTTGGCACTGTATGAGTAACTATAATAATAGACTTTACATCTTGATAAGTTTGTAATTTAGCAACACTGTTTGACAGGTAACCAGCGTCACGATACGCTGTTGCATTTATACCTATGGCAGCCATTTGACTAATTTTATCTTTGTGTTGAACCCAGTTTACTGATTGTTCTAAATCTAAACTAGGATCAAAATCATAACTCCACCAGCCATTGGTCGCTAGTATAGCAATACCATTCATGACTACAACGTTATCATGAAGATAAATTACATTGCCCATAGGTGCAATTAATTCTGTTAGTTCATTATAGCTGGTAGTTAAATCTTCGGCATAATCTTTATGTTCATCGTTGCCATCAACATAAAAAACTCCTAGATAAACTTTACTAAGTTGTTTTAGTGTATCAAGTACAAGAGTCCTGTCTCTAGCAACATCTCCTGCTACTATACAGTATTGTGATGTCGGCTGACCTTCCCAATCAAAGTTGTCCCAAGTTTCTCTATGTATATCGCTGATAAGATCAAAATTCATTGAGATGCATCTTTTTATATGGTGTATGTGTATTCATGATAATTATTTAACAGGAGATACAAATTGAATATTATTTTTGGAAACAATGAATTAGAGCAGTTAAGAGACAAATATATAGTACTTGAATTAGATACCGTGACTATTAAAAGTAGTAAACCTATTACAGCATATTGCGTTATAGAAAATCTACCCATAGATGAAATGCCACGGGTTGATAACTTTAAAAAAATTCATGCTGAATTAATGGAAAACTATCGCAATAGAAACTGGGATTTTTGTATACAGGCAATTGAACAATTAATGGGATCCTGGGGTAAACAAATTGATTCATTTTATACAGTATTACTTACCAGAATAGCTGAATATAAACAAAATGAACCAGATGAAAACTGGACAGGCGTAATTCCTAAAAATTAATTTTATTTTTTAGGAACAAGATGTGCTCTAAATATTTCCCAAGCATATTCCCAACTCCAACGTTCGCTGCCTACTGCTACGCTATCTCTGTTTAATCCAAGGCAGCGATACGTAGCTGTTGATAATGATTCATCCATATATCCTGTAACATCTTCGTCAATTACATCTTTTGGACCTTGACATGGGTAAGCAGCAACCGGAGTACCACACGCCATTGCTTCTATCATTACAATACCAAATGTTTCCCACTGACTTGGAAATACAAATACATCAGCATTAGCATAATAACTGGCTAATTCTATACCTGTTTTGAAGCCTACAAATTCAACATCTGGATATTGTTTACGATAAGTTGCTAACATTGGACCATCGCCTACCATTATTTTGCGACAATTAGGAAAGTCTAATTCAAAGAAATCTTTCAAATTCTTTTCTTTGCTTACTCTGGCAACACATAGTAAAACTGTCTGTTCATTTTTGTCTATTCTGCTACTAGGATTAAAAATTTCTCTATCCATCCCACGGGTCCATGAAACAAGTTCGCCATCAAATCCGTGGTCTTGCAATTCTTCAACCATACTTTTAGTAGTAGTTAATACTTTGCCACTATGTTTGTGAAACCAACGAGCAAATCCCCATGTTAAAACTTCAGGTATTCCAAAAAGTTTTTTAAGACCTTCTGGAAATTTTGTGTGATAGGCAGTATTGTACCGATAATTATGTTTTTCAAGATATTGCCTAGCACACAAACCAATCGGACCCTCAGTGGCAATGTGAATATGATCAGGATTAATATCCTCAATTATTTTGCCAATCTTCCATGGAAAGGCAATCTTAATTTGATTGTAGCCAGGGCAGTCAACATAGCGAAAACGCATTGGATCAATATATACAATGCGATAGTTGTTCCGAATAGCACACGCCTCAATATTTTTATAGGTAGTGACTACGCCATTAATCTGATCCGGTAAATTGTCAGTTACTATTAGAATTGTTTTTTGCATTCGCCCACTACCTTAAAATTTTCAAATTTAATCCAATATTTCATATTGGCTTTAGCATACTCACATGCAGCTTGATTTTCAAACGGAATTTGTATTTTTGCTGGTATGTCATTGGAGTTGTTGATGTGTACTGCTATCAGTAATAATATCCACATGATCTTTCTCCTGTATCCAAGTAACTATTTCCCATTGTCCATCATGATGCTCTACTAATGCGGTACAACTTTCCACCCAATCGCCATCGTTCATGTACGTAACACCATCTATTTCTTTTATCTCTGCGTGATGTATGTGTCCGCAAATTACCCCATCGAATCCTTTTTTCTTACAATATGAAGCTAAGTTCTTTTCAAATTGAAATATAAAGTCTACTGCTCGCTTAACTCGGCGTTTGAGATATTGACTAAGACTCCAGTAACCAAACCCCATACGATGCCTAATCCAATTAAATTTACTGTTAAGAGAAAGCACTGTATCATATGCCCTATCACCTAAGAAACTGATCCATGGCGCCAATCTAGTGATACCGTCAAATAAATCTCCGTGGGTAACTAGATATCTTTTTCCATCTATGCCGACATGTTCTGCTTGATTCATTATTTCTATTTGTCCAAAACCAATGCCATATGGTATTAATGGACGAAGAAATTCATCATGATTTCCTGCTATGTAAATTATTTTTGTACCACGCTTGGCATGTCCTAATACACGACGAATTACATTGCTATGACTTTGATTCCATTTCCAACGATTTTGTTGAATTTTCCATGCATCAATTATGTCACCTACCATGTATAATGTATCACATGTATTGTTTTTAAGAAAATTATTTAATTGATTAGCCTTACAGTCTTTGGTTCCCAAATGAACATCGGAAATAAAAATTGTTCTGTACTTTTTTTCTGACATTTGTGATCCAAAAGTTACTGGTTACGAGTTCCAGTGATACTCTATCTTGTACCCGATTTTAAGTTACCGCACTAGTATTTATTATAATAGCAGCACTTAACTGTTACTTTTTTGTTACTGTTCCCATAATATAATATGGCATGAAATAAACGGTTAGCATATTTAACACCATCATATTATATATTTCGTTACTCCAATACTTGTTAATATCTTGCTGTGTAGGTTTATACATTTGACTAAATGCTAATGGCAGTGGTGTCATATCTAACATATATACCCTTGATAGCAAATATTTATCTATTTTTATCATAGCAATAATTGATTAGATCTGAACTAGTTTTTCTGCCAAATTTTGGTAAAGATACATTTGACAACGTTTTGGCTATATTAACCGATTGACAATCCTTGCATAACACAGTATAATAGTGTTATGAAAGATAGTTTACCATTAACCTCTAAACAGGTAGAATTTGCCCATGCCTCCAAAATGATACGATACTGTCGTTTAAATTTTGGTCCGCGTGGGGAACGATGGGATTTTGATGGTGTAAAATATATTAGATTTCAGTTTAAGGAGGAGAAAGACCGCACTTGGTTTTACTTTGTTTTCGCAAATGATATAAAGGATCCACATGAAAGGTAAGCTGGGATTTGCTTGCAAATGGATTGATCACCCCGATCAAGTCAATGGTATTAAACCATCTGACGATGCTAAGAAGTACAATACAGGAGGCACTACCGTAGCATGGCTAAATCGCCAGACTAGGGAAGTTGCTGAACAAAAACTCTGGGACTTAATGGTACAAAATATTGAGTCCACATATCAACTTGTTAATAAGGTAGGAAATTTAGATGAACACCTTCGTATGGTTCGCATTAGTAGTGATATTTTACCAGTCTATACTCATGATAGCTGGCGTTATTTTTGGCGTTTGCCTGACGTTATCAATTACCTCGGAACGGCGTTCAATAAAGTTGGCGACAGGGCTAGGAGCAGTGGGGTGCGTCTTAGCTTCCATCCTGGTCAGTTCTGCGTTCTGGCTTCAGATTCTGACAGCATTGTTTCTAGATCAATAGAGGAGTTTGAATATCATGCGGACATGGCAAGATGGATGGGCTACGGGAAAAAATTCCAAGACTTCAAAATCAACGTGCATATTGCTGGGCGGCAAGGGCCAGAGGGTATTAGGAAAGTCTTGGGTAGCCTCAGTGCGGAAGCCCGAAACTGCATCACTATTGAAAATGAAGAAAATGCATGGGGGTTAGATGATGCTCTTACTATTAGCGATATTGTTCCTATTGTGCTTGATATTCATCACCATTGGTGTCGTGAAGGCGAATACATTGCAGCCAATTCCGATCGGATTGCTCGTGTGGTGGATAGCTGGCGTGGTGTCAGGCCTACTTTACATTATAGTGTTAGTAGAGAAGATTGGCTCCCAGACCATGATGTAAATGTATTGCCAGACTATAATAAGCTATTAGCAGAAGGTAAAAACAAACAAAAGTTACGAGCACATAGTAATTTTATGTGGAATACTGCTTGCAATGAATGGGCATTATCTCATTTGTCCTGGGCAGATATTATGGTAGAATCAAAAGGAAAGAATCTTTCTTCCTTTAACTTATATAGGCAGTGGAAAAATGGAATTGATTACAGTAGCCAGTAGTAATATCTGGCAATATATTAAGCAAGATTGGCATAGCAATCGTACCAGATTTCTAGCAGAAGTCTTTGCCTGGCTATGTTCGTTGGTAAGCGCAATTATATTTGCGGTAACGGTTCCAACCATTCCAGTAATTCCACTTTATACTATCTTTATCAGTGGATGTATTGCTACTGCCTGGGCATGCTGGACCAGACGGAGTTTTGGACTATTAATCAACGCTGTCTGTCTGGTCGTTATTGATGCAATTGGACTGATTCGTATGCTGCTTATGTAGCAGCAGTCTTTTTGCGTCTTCTGGTAGTTTTGACGGCTCCTGTGGCCTCTTTTTTATCTGCCACAACTGGTGCCGGTTCTTCAACTGGTGCCGCTACAACTGGTGTAGGTGCTTCCACTTTATATGGCGCTGGCTCTACTACCGCCACTGGCTTAGGTGAAAGTCCAAATAATCTTTTTAAAAATGCTAACATAGTAATCTCCTGATATTATATTTAACTTATTTTTAATATAGGTAGAATTATTCTACAATGAATTTATTATTCTTTTTATAGTTTTCTTCTTTCGTAATAATTCTAAGATTGTTCTCTACATGAAGTCCACATACTAGTGGATGTTTAAGAGGTATGATATGATCAACTTGATATGAAATTCCAGTATCAGCAGACAGTCTCTTAGATTCTTCATAAATTTTTTTTATTTTTTCTTTATCCGCCCATTTAGGAGTAACTATTTTTAATAAATCATTACGATCATAAAATTTTCTACGATCACCACTGATATCTATTTGTTTTCCTTTTTTTAAAGCTTTTAATAATTTCCATTGTAATATAGGACCCATGAAATCAACAGATGTATTCTCTTGAGTTTTTTGACTAATAGCTGTGACTTTTTCTTTTTTAATTGAAGTTTTTTTATTCTCTCTCAATACTAATTTTTCTTTTTTAATGGGAGTTTTTATCTTTTCAACTAAAACTAATTTTTTTGGTTCTATTGGTTCAACTAATTTATGTTTGCGAGACGCACTAAATTTTGCTGCATGAGATCTACTGCAAAAGTTCCATCTCCAATTTCTAGTTGGGTTGTTACATTCAGGTAATTTACAAAGTTTAGTTTCCATATATTTATTTTCAAATTTGTGCGGTACAACATAAATAACTTTATATGCTCGTTTACGATAACGGCATAATCATTAGTATACTTATAAGGAAATCACAAAATGAAAACTTTTTTAAAATGGATCACAAGTCTATTCGATACACCTTCATACGGACAACGTATGGAAAAATATATTACCAGCAAAAATCCCACCAACATTGCCGATGTTGAATACTGGGCCAGTACATTTGAGCGCGGCGTACAAAAGGGGTTAATTTAATGAGAAAATTTTTAAAAGCAGTTCTATCCGCAATTATTGAAGCCAGAATGCGTCAGGCTAGACTTGATATCAGATATAGATATTATTGATATTTTACCAAAAATGCTTGACAATATTGTTGCAATGCAATATAATATATAAATAAGATAGAGAACAGTTAGTGCCCAATGGTGGGGCTAACATAAAGCTCGCTTAACCGGAGATTTAAAATGGAATTTATGAAAACACTAACAGAAGCAATGGATCCTGTAAAGATGATTGACCAGGCCCAAAAGAACGTATCAACAATGTTGAACTTTGTTCAACCAAAAGAATTAAGCTGGACACTAACTAAATTAGCAGAAGCTAATGCAGAATATGCTAAAGCCAGTGTAACTGCGTTCAAAACAATGGCAGATCTTGCCAAAGATTCAGCATCAAAGTTTACAGCAAATCTAGACAAATCAGCAGCTAAGTAATTAGCTCATACAAAGCCCCTAACGGGGCTTTTTTTTTGGATAATTTTTGGCATAATAAATATTGACAATCGAATAGAAACGCAGTACAATCATAGCTTAAAAGTCAAAACATGGCATCAAATATAAACGATAACGATAATAGCAAAGAACCCGGGCAATTACTTCAAGATTCTGGTATGTATGTATTCATGGATGAAGTTGGCCATGAGACAATTAAACCTGTAATTGAATGGATATTATGTGCCAATCATGTGGCTAAACGCAAGAAAAAAGAATTACTTCTAATGATATGTTCGGAAGGCGGCAGTGTTGACCATGCTTTTGCTCTGATAGATGTAATGCGATCTAGTACGATCCCAATTAAAACTGTCGGTCTAGGCACAATTGCCAGTAGTGGTTTGCTAATATTTCTAGCTGGCACTAAGGGTTCCAGAATCCTCACACCCAAAACAAGTATACTAAGTCATCAATATTCTGCATACTCCGAGGGAAAACACCACGAATTGTTTTCAATAACTAAGGAATTTAATCTGGTTAATCAACGTATGGTAGAACATTACAAAGAAACTACCGGACTAGATGAAGATACAGTTAAATCTCAACTGTTGCCCTCTAGTGATGTTTGGCTTACAGCAGAAGAAGCCTTAGCCCTAGGCATTTGCGATTACATAAGTGATCTTAAAAAATAACCATATAGCTTGACAATATAATGTGGACATGTTATTATAACGTAACATTAACATTATAAGGAAGTTGAATGCCCAGTTTAATCCCCATGGTAGTAGAACAAACCGCTAAAGGCGAACGTAGCTACGATATCTATTCCCGTCTTCTTAAAGACCGTATCGTTATGCTAGATACAGATGTCAACGAAACTAGCTCAAGTCTAGTAGTAGCACAGATGTTATTCCTCGAAGCTGAAGATCCAGACGCAGATATCCTATTTTATATTAACTCACCAGGTGGATCGGTTACCGCCGGTATGGCCATTTATGATACCATGCAGTTTATCAAGTGTGATGTTTCCACTATTGTTATGGGCCAAGCCTGTTCCATGGGTTCATTGTTAGCACAAGCAGGCACAGCAGGCAAGCGATTGATTCTGCCTTATGCCAGACATATGATACATCAACCATCAGGCGGTGCTCGTGGACAAGCCACCGACATGTTGATTCAGGTTACCGAGATTCTCAAGATGAAAAAAGAACTCACCCAGATCTATGTCAATCATAACTCAGCAGGCAAGACATTTGATGAACTTGCTTCTGATATGGAACGTGATAACTTCATGTCAGCACAAGAAGCAGTGCAGTATGGATTAGCCGATAAGATTATTACCAAGCGAGATTAAAATGTTACGACAATCATATGACTTATCTAGTTTTATGGAACAGGCAATAGAACGGGGAATCAATGTACGATTTCCAGACACACTTGATGTAGATGTGTATGAAGAAAAGTTTGAACAGTTAATTCAATGGGATATTAGAACAAATTGTAATTCTATAATTTTATATGAACACGACTATAAACCAGTTGCGTTCTATGATGTTAATACACTTGAAGGATTTATTTTGTCTCACAGTATGACATGACATTAACTATATCTGAACTTAACAGGTTTTTTGCCAACTTGGAAAAAAAGTTTGAGGCTAATACTAAAATTTTTTCTCCAGCATATTTTATAACGGGACTTTCTGAAAAGATGCATCAGGAAATGCCTGGCAATTATATGTTAAAATTTGAAGAAGATGATCAGGGTAAACTAAGGATTACAATTGACTTCTTCACAGAGCAAGATGAACTAATGTTTATATTAAAATATTCATGATGTACCTATTCTTTCTTAAGCTAACACTAGTAATTCTGGTAATGACAAACATAGTATTGGTAATAGGCAAATCATTATCACTTAGACAGGTAATACTAATTACGGTATTAGTTGTGATACTGTCATTATTGCTTTCAGTGATAGATTATGCTATACTACAAATGACAATAGACAGCCTATCAAGGTCACTGAGACAATATATATGAATAACTTAATTACCGACTTTGGCTATACTGTGGATAAAGAACTACTGTTGTCTATCGTGGACAACGAAAGAAAGAACAGTAGCGTATACCACAGTTCCATGGAGAACTGGCGCTGGAGCAACAATGTCAAACATCCATACTTTGAAACTCTAATGCTGGATTTAAAAGTTAAAGGATGGGTTGATTTTTACTTTCAAGAACCCAACTCCTTTCTACTACCACACATAGATCCAAAAAGTATATCAGCCATTAACTTTGTGCTAAGTTCAGAACCGGCGCCTATTACATTTTATCCTAATGCTGTTGATAGAAACAATTTAGGTGAAGCAGTTGACTATACATATACCACAGCAATAATTAATCCCACAGTGTATCACTCGGTCCAAACAGGCGCTACAGAACGAATCCTATTTAAGATTTGTATAGCAAGCGAAAGCTATACCGATCTAGTTAAGAGATTACTGCCACATGGTTAACATGACCCTTTTTGAAATGCCAATTACACAATATATGATTAAAAAGAAACCCTGGCAAGAATACCTACGGACTTTAAATCCACGTCCAGTCTTCTACATCAGTGAAGACGATATCAAACAATCAGAAGAACATGATGCAATTAGTCTGATGCGGATGCAAGATCATAGTCCGGGTGATTATACACTAGAGAAATACTATCATGAATATCATGGTTATTCATATAGATTAAAGTTTGCCTCACCCCAAGAGGAAACTTTCTTTAGGTTAAAATACGAATGATTGATTTTGAACTGACAAAAATAAGATTTACAGGCGCTGAATTTATAGAAGTAGGTCTATGGTTAGAACAACATATGCCCAATCCACCCTTGCCAGAGCCACAACGCTGGACATTGGGACAGGATAAAAACAACGGTTTTAGATATGGTATTAAGTTTGAGAATGACTATGATGCTACCATGTTCGCACTACGCTGGCAACGCTGATGATTATAGTTAAAATACCCTATACCGATGCACGATTATATGCCACTAAACGTGCCATTGAAATGAGCAACTGGTGCAAGGAAAACGGACTAGTACACAGCCAAGACTTTGACTGGAGCTTTATGGGTAATCTAAAAGAAATCCACTTTAGATTTTATAATGATGATGAAAGTAGGGCTACTATGTTTGCCTTAGTTTGGAATAGATAATTACGCTTTAAAGTTATCTGTGTCAAGAGTATCTTGTATAAATTTATATACTTCTTGATATACTAATTTATGATACCTCTTATACACTGCCTGAACCTTGGGATCTGTTTTGCCTTTATATCGTTTATCTAGATATCCGTCAATTAGACGAGTTATATCCCTAAGAGCATTGTTACCTTGATTTATGTACGAACTTTTAGTCGGTCTTGGTTGTTCCAACATATACCTACGTATTATGCCTAGGGCAATGTTATGAGCATGGGCAGCTATTTCCGCAGTACTGGCAAAGTATAAATCATAATATCTTGCTTGTTCTTCCCTGGATAACTTAGGCGATGACGCAGAGTTATCACTAGGAAATACACTATTTTTTCTTGCCAACTTAGCAAATTCATTTTTTTCTTTGTCAAGATGACTGCGAAATTCAAATTTACCGCCTCTATGCTTTTGTCGTGCATGTTGAATTATATGAACTAATTCATGTATAAATGTACTGGCATATTCATTAATAGCCTTCTTTAAATCACTGAACTCTAATAAATCTACCCCGTCATTTTCAATCATTTCCTCTACCACTGAATACAATCCCTTTAGTAATTCTCCGATTACATATTTTTTCTCTACCTTATTTTTTATTACTTCACAGATTAAAGAAGTTATCTTTATCATGACATTTCTATTCATGACTATTTCATAACCCTGAGCATATCCGCCTATGTTATCTTTAAGTAATTTAGATTCTACCTCCTGTAATGCGGGTTCGATTCTATGTCCTAACGCGAATAATGCATCATTTACCTCGTATGATACATGATTTAAAAGATCTACCTCCATTAATTTATAGAATTTTTCTGTATTTCCCTTGTTGTATTCTTTTTTACTATTCTCGTATTCGTCGTCATCAGCCCAATAAGCTTCGTATGTATCGTTTAATGCCTTAACCATCCCTGTTAGGATTACTTTTTTAACTTCAGGATCATACTTTGATAGACTAATCTCTTCATCTAACTCAGAATTTTCTAAAACGAATTCGTGATATCTCATTTAATTTCCTTCGATTGACTGTCATCAGGCCCTGACAATGGCTGTGCCATCCTAGACTTTAATACAGTATCAAGATAATCATATGGCTCAGCCCTAGGCTCTGCTCGTTTTAAATATCTATTTGTATCGGGTATACTTCCGGTTCTGGATAACATATCACTATGTGTGCCTACATTCTTTGTCTTAGGATTAAATATCTTATCCTCGACAAATGATAGGAATTGTTTTGAACTGTTATGTTGAATAAACTGTTTAATCACAGATGACAATGCAGTTACACATTTTATATAAGCTTCCCCATCAAACGGTATCTTTTGTTGTCCTGTTCCAAATAATCTAGCCCAGTCTGATGTAAACATTCCACCTGTGCGCTGTACATTATCCTTAAACAATCCTGGATTATCATACTGAGGAAAATCACTCCATAAAGATTGTGGCACAATACCTAGCGGTTCTGATACAGTTACGAAGTATACAGGATACCTATTATCATTGATTAACTTATTATAACTCTTATATAAACCCTTACTAGCACCAGCCCAGGGTTTAGTCTTAGCACATGGAACAAACGCTACCATAGAATAACGTTCTGGCACCACATACGATATAATCTCACGATGCCATGCTGAAATAACAGGATCATTGAGCAGATGTAAGGTCTCGCCAGGTGTATATGCTGTATATTTAGGATCTAAGGATGGATTACTTGCAAGACTTCTTTCGACAAGAAAGCGCCTAAATCTAGGCCAATCTTCATATGATATGTATCCTGGTGTTCCTAGCTGTGCTAATTCAACAGCAGATAATTTTGAATAGGCCTGTTTAATTTCAGACTTAGATAATTTATCGGCAGACACAGGAACTACCGATGCTATTGTTTTCTTTTCTTCTATTGCAAATTCACGATATCTCATTTTAAATCGTCCGTTGTCCAATGACCCGGCCACATGTGTAATCCCATAGATTTCATTATTTTTACCATTTCAATAACCTTAGGAGTAGGGTTTTTTATCCATGGCATAGCATATTGATAATTATCACTAACAGCTGCAATTTGAACCGACTCTGGAGGATCAATTCCAGCATTAACAATATTTTTTATAAGACTTCCGTCAACCTTAACATATGCTACCATATCTGCATCAGAGGGTTTTACTCCACTCTTGAGCAATTCCTCAAAACTAGGAGGCTTAGGTATACTTTGCTTTTTTTTCATTTTTGCATTATATGCATGAAAATCATATCCAGCAGCATTCTTAACTTTCTGACTAGTCCTAATTCCCCAGTGTGATAATGTATCTACAAAATATTCTTTTTCTTCGGGGTCAGACATTGCGTTTATCGTGGCTAGTTGAACTGCCTCTGATGGAATAATTTTTTTCTGATGAAAAATCCAAATATTGCCTGGATTTCTTTTAACCGCTGCTAGTTGTAATGCTTCAGTAGGATTTTTAATAATATTAATATCAGATTGTATGCTTGAGTGAAAAAAATCCATCTGTATTTCTTCTGGAGGATTACTAATATATTTAATTGAACGGGGTGTTGTTTTTACAGCAGCCTTCATTACAGCAATACTAGGCTTAATACCTGCCTTTATAATTGAGTCTATAGCAGTGCCATCTTTTTTAACAGTAGCAATTTGTAACTGTTCTGAGGGATTTCTTACCCATCTAATAGCCTGTGGCTCTTTTAACAAAACTTTATCTATAAATTCTCTAGATGGGTTTGGCATAAATCTTAACTCTTTTGGATTGTCCAGTACCGCAGTCATCTGAGTCTGTAAATCCATATTTCTAAATTTATCGTAACCTCCTGCTAACCGGGCTTTCGTATTCTCTCCATCATATTTTTTACGGTCTATTTTTGATGGAAGATAATTTTCACGATTATAAACCTGCTTTATAACTGTAACAGCGCCTATGTCAAAAAACACAGCCTGTGTTGACTCATTAGAATGAATTATACCAATACCTGCATCAACACATCCTGCTATGCCTATTGACCTAAAAAGATTATTCCATGCTAATGAATCTGCTGGAACTGTGCCTCTTGGTTTATCTGCTGCAATCATTTTAGATACTTCCCGCGTCACATACCATAACCTTGCGCCTGGAAAAGAACTATATTTAATTGGCTCGGAGGGCATCATAAAAAGATCCACTCCTTTGAATGAATCATTTGACATAGATTTATCAATTATAGCATCAATTTCATCTGATACAGTTTTCCAATCTTTAGAAGATTTATTTTTCATATACAGCTTTATCTTCTTGTAGTATAGATTTACCTCTGCCTCAGATATGTTTACAAGATTAATTATGTTACCCTTAGCCTTAAATATCGTGGCATATTCACTATGACCTGCGAATGGCAATCCTTTCATGCCTCTATCACTAATATATTTTCTAATATAAGTAGCGGGGTATGAGTATATGCCTAACGGAGTATCGTAATTGCTTTGTGGATTAATGCCTAGCTTTTCTATTGAAGTGAATGTAACAAACAAATTTGTAATATCCGCTATGGTATCAGCAGTTTCACCGGCTTTATCTATTGCTTGATATATCTCGGAATTAACCGTAACCTTTGGATTTTGTTCAGGATTCTTCCTAAGCTCTGTGACGAATTCTTTATATCTCATAATGTTCCATTAACTAGTACTTATTTATAAATAAGCTATTGTGAGTATATTATGAAAACACTAAGAGAAATGATTGACCTGATAGAAGGTATTAACGATCCTGCCATATTCAAAGTAGTATTCCTAATAGGCGGACCCGGCAGTGGCAAGGGCTATATATCAAAACAACTAGGCCTCCAAAGCCTAGGATACGTTCCCATCAACAGTGATACAGCATTTGAATTCCTCATGACTAAGAATAACCTAGACTTTAAGATGCCAGACTCAGAAGAAGAAAAGCGTAATCAAGTCAGAGACCGTGCAAAACAAGTCACCGCATCTAAGATAGCTCTAGCAGTCCATGGAAGATTAGGCATAGTTATAGACGGCACCGGTGATAACTTTGAAAAAGTCATCAGAATGAAAGCCAAATTTGACGAACTAGGATATAATAACTTTGTTGTTATAGTGAATACCGACTTTGAGGTTGCAAAACAACGTAATCAACTCCGTGCCAGAACAGTACCAGACCATGTTATCAGTGATAAATGGCATGCCGCCCATAACAATATGGGTAAGTTTGCAAACGCTTTTGAGAATGCCGCTGTCATAGATAACAGTGGAGATAATGAAACTACCAATCAACAGATCCAAACCACGTATAAGAAACTAGTGAAATTCACAAACCAAGCACCTACCAAGAATCCTGCTAGAGCATGGATTCAAAGTAACAAGCCAGCATAGAAACACAACAACAATAACCCTAGACCAAAAATCTACCGGGATCCTAGATAAAAAATTTATTCCGGTTTTGGAAACCACCGTTTTTCTACCGTCGTCCAGCTCCGGCGTAGACAGTAACCTACCGTACATACTACCGTAATCTACCAGATATCGGAAAAATAAAACCTACCGGATATCCGGAAAAACAAGTTTACGCAAACTTTATTTGGCGCGCCAGCACTAAAGTATACTTGTATTGTAGCTTAAAAACAACACTGGGGTGTCCCAGTTTTTGGAAATCGCTTGACAATTAAATAAAACGATTTCGCTTGACAATTAAATAGAACGATTTAAACGCTCTGTAAGCGTTCAAAATCAAAAGTGATGCTCTGCTATCAACTGACGCACTAGAGAGCGTCTGAAGCTCTCTAGTGCGCTTACCGCGCACGTTTTACGATACAGTCAGCACTTGCTTATTGACTGTCAACTTGACTAAGTTGCTCAGCGTTACAGTGCGCAGCGTTACATCGTGCGTTACGTCGTTAGTCTTGTTATAGACTAACGTGCTATCGTTCAGCAGCTTAGCTGCGTCACTCTTAGTCATAAACGATGCAGCGTACTCTTTCGTTGACTCTACATCGTCAACGAACACAATCGACTCAGCACGATTGTAGATCGCATACAAGTATTGCTTAGCAGCGTCTTTCTTGTGTTGCACGATGCTAAAGCAGTCAGTATGCTCGAAGTAAGTTTCGCTTACAACGAAGTCAGTAATCTCTGACTCGCTGAGCTTGTTAGCTGAGCGCAGCACTTGCTTACGATACAAATCGTAATCTTTAATCGAAGCGAATAACTGAGCGTTGCAGCGCACAGCTTTACGAATCTTAACAGCACGATTCGCTGCGCTAGTGTTAAGCTCAACACAGTATTCGATGTTAGCGAAGTTAGTTCCTGCTCGCAGTGCTGCGCTGATTTGCGCTGCGCTGATTTTGTTCTTTGATGCGTCTTGCTTTGCTTTCACTGCTACTGCGTCAGATGATGTAAACATATTCGCTCTCGCTTGTTAAGAACACTTCGTTTGACTTCAGAAACTACATTTTACAGATTGACGATTTAATTGTCAAGCTGACTTCACTTCGCTGCGCTGCTCTGCACTTCGTTTGCTGCGTCAACAACTGCATTATGAACGATGACGATTTAATTGTCAAATCGTCATCGCTTGCTACTCGCTACGCTACGACAATCAGCGTTTGCAGCGCAGCAATTGCTGCTAAGTCTTTCTTGAATCGTGCTTCAGTCACGACTCGCTCTCGTGCTTTGTACTGAGCTTTGCTCAGCACTGTCACACTAGACGATAAGCACTCATTATCGTCATAATCGTCAGCGTCAACGTCAACGATTGCTTCGATCACTCGCACTTCAACGAACGCATCAGCGCACTCGAACAAGAAAATGTTCGTTCGTTCGTTCGTCAGCAGATTGTCGAGCTTGATATCTGCTTCAGTGTTTTCTAAGCAATACATTGCATAGTAAGACTCAGCACAATCACGCACGACTGACAAAGTGTAGCTTGTTTTCATGTTTCACTCTCTTGTTAAGTGTTTTGCTTCAGAAACTCTATTATGAACGAAGTCGATTTAATTGTCAAATCGACTTCGCTTGCTGCTACTAGAATCGCTCAACGATCACGCTGATTGAAACATGATCGTAAGTATTACGCTCATCATCTTCGACAATCTTGATTGTCACTTCTGCGTCATCACTAGACTGCAAAAACCATACTGATACTTCAGTATTATCACGACGATAATTTTCGTCTGCGTCATCAAACGTCATACAAGTTGCAATGTGTTGCTGAGCAATTTTAACAATTTCAGCAGCAGTCTGAGATACTTTACGCATAGTCGCTCTCACTTGTTAAGAACTTCGTTTAACTTCAGAAACTGAATTATTGCACACTACGATTTAATTGTCAACTAGTCGCTTTCGCTTTGCGATACAGTTTTCGCTGACAACAACGATATATTAACTGAGTACGATTTAATTGTCAACTAGTCGCTTTCGCTTT
>Ga0209191_1000411_pt1 | contig 33691 bp, 21 predicted proteins | sample S_130626_EF_Meta_FD_187320 | JGI IMG/M metagenome (GOLD analysis project Ga0209191, IMG submission 187320) | Freshwater microbial communities from Lake Simoncouche, Canada to study carbon cycling - S_130626_EF_MetaG (SPAdes) (version 2) | ecosystem: Environmental > Aquatic > Freshwater > Lake ...
TAGCTGATAAGAAGATTTTAGATCCTACTCATTTTGGTGATTGGCAGATTGGTTGCAGGACGATTGATTTTTAGGTAAAATTCCACAACCTCCGGTTGAGCGGAGTCGAAACCAGCGGAAGGTTCCTGCGGGAGAGTTTATAAAGTCGGCAGCAAGAGCATCCGCTGGTTTCGACTCCGCTCAACCGGCGGTTAGGAAATTTCCGATTACTACCTCAAACTCCCTAGCAACTTATCATAAGAAATAACTTCTTTCACCTTACCTATCGCTGCAAATGTTGGTTTTGAACCGATAAAGATTTTCTCAGCCAATTTTGTCACATCCGATTTTTTCACCGCACAAACTTTATCCAAAATTTCTTTATCAGGAATTGCACGGTTAAAAGATAAAATATCAGAACCTAATCTTTGCGATCTGCTATTCGTGCTTTCTTTTGACATTAACAAGCTGGCTTCATATTGAGTCCTCACTCTTTGCAATTCTTTATCGGTAATTTTTTCGCAGATTTTTAAAATTTCTTTGCAAGTTGTAGTCAGCAATTCATTGGTTTTTTCTGGTGTTGTGCCAGCGTAAATTCCAAAAATTCCTGAATCCAAATAAGTAGAATTGAAAGCGTAAATTGAATAAGCAAGGCCGCGGCTTTCGCGCACTTCTTGGAATAATCTTGATGACATTCCGCCACCTAAAATCATGGCTAAAATTTGAGATGTGTAATTATCTTTATGCAACGCAGACAAGCCTTTAAAACCTATCACTAAATTAATTTGCTCAAGCTTTTTTTCTTTTCTGAAATCACCACCCAAATATTTAGCTTCTTCTAAAGGCTTGATTTTGGCTGTTCCAAGAGAAACGAAATATTTCTCAGCATATTTTACTAAGTCTTTTTCTTTAATTGCACCAGCCGCCACTAGTGTGATATTTGAATAGTTATATTGCTTGGCAATGTAATCTACAAAATGATCGCGACCAAATTTTTTGATGTTTTTTACTGGGCCCAAAATTGAGCGGCCCAAAGCTTGTTTTGAGTAGGCGGTTTCTTGAAAATAATCAAAAATAATATCGTCTGGCGTGTCGTTGGTCATGGCAATTTCTTGTAAAATAACGCCGCGTTCTTTTTCTAGTTCTACAGTGTCAAAGGTAGAGTTTTGTAGGATGTCAGCCAAAAACTCAACCGCAAATTCGGCATGTTGTTTTAGAACTTTTACATAATAAACAGTTTTGTCTTTTGAAGTGTAAGCATTGATGCGGCCGCCGATGCCTTCAAATTCTTCAGCAATTTGGCGCGCGCTTCTGGTTTTGGTTCCTTTGAAAGCCATATGTTCAAGGAAGTGAGAAATGCCGTTGATTTCTGGAGTTTCGTTGCGGCTGCCAGTGTTGACGAATACGCCGACGGAGACGGTTTCTACCTCTTTCATTTCATCGGTGGCAACTCTTAGGCCGTTTTTTAGAGTGGTGATTTTTTGGTCTTTGGACATTTTTTGTTTTTTTGTTGGTTGATTCTAAAAAGTTCTCAATTCTAAAGCTCCTCCTTTTCAAGAAGGGGTTGGGGTGGTTATTCTCACGGTAAAGATTTGAGCAAGTCTCAAACTTTCTCCATCAAACTTTAATCCGAGTGCGAGAATAACCACCCCCAGCCCCTCCTTGAAAAGGAGGGGAGCTAATAAAGATTCCCTCCTTGAAAAGGAGGGGAGCTAATAAAGATTCCCTCCTTGATAATTGCTTTAGCAATTACAACTCACTCAAACAAAAAAATATTTTGTGAGTAAAAGGAGGGGAGCTAATAAAGATTCCCTCCTTGATAATTGCTTTAGCAATTACAACTCACTCAAATAAAAAAAATATTTTGTGAGTAAAAGGAGGGGAGCTAATAAAGATTCCCTCCTTAAAAAAACACCCCATAAAATTTCCACTTGCCTTCTGCTGATTCTTCACTAAGTTGCGCGGCCTCATATAAAATATAGAAGTAGACCAAGGCTCTACAGAACCATCTTTACTAGTTGAAACACCAATAGACTAATAGATTTATGAAGACCCAAATTCAGCTGTTTGCGGCCCTGTTTAGGCTAGCTATAAATTTTCAGAAAATATTATCGAGATTTACCAAGAAAATTTGCCTGATATCTTTGTGTCTTATCAATGGACCCCGCAACAAGTGCGGGGTGACAGTGCTGGTGCAGAAGGCTTTAGCTCATCTTGCGATTATTGGCTTGGTCTTTAATCCTATTGTTGCTCTGGCTGATCTGCCAATAACTCCCGATGGATCTACCAACACTCAAGTAACCCAAACCGCAACTGGTATTGATCAAGTAAATATTGCAGCTCCAAATGCTGCTGGGCTGTCTCACAACCGCTTCACCGATTATAATGTGAATACGGCAGGGCAGGTGATTAATAACTTCTCGGGCGCGAATGGTGGAGTTGTTGGGGGAAGTGGAGGTTCTGCCGTTACGAATACTAATATTGGCGGGCTTGTGCTTGCGAATCCGAATTTGGTGACGGCAGGAAGGGAAGCGAGCGTGATTATGAATGAAGTTACTTCAACTAATAACTCGCAGCTTCTTGGTTACACAGAAATTGCTGGCGGAAGTGCAAAGCTTATTATCGCAAATCCTAATGGAATTGCCTGTTCTAGCTGCGGCTTTATCAACACTTCGCAATTGGCGATGATTGCGGGTAAAAGCAGTGTGGATGCTAATGGAAATTTAGTGTATTTTGATTTGAGTGGTGGATCAGCTTCCGCCAGTTTAGCAATTCCGCTAATTACAATTGAAGGTCTTGGCCTTGATGCGAATACTACTTCCTATACAGATATTATTGCCTCTTCTGTGAAGTTGATTGGTGGAGTTTATGGAAGTGATTCTACTCAAATAAATATTAAGACGGGTGATGATGCTTATAATTACAGTAGTGGCGTCGTTACTTCTTCAGCTTCAAGTTCTTCAACTCCATCTCTAAATAATTCTTCCGAACTCTTCGCCATTGACGCTTCAAATTTAGGCGCAATTCAAGCAGGAAGAATTTTCTTAGTTGCCACCAAAGCTGGTCTTGGTGTGAACATGGCAGGAAGTGTGATTGCGAATAAAGAAATCAATATCGACACTCAAGGAAATATCTATTACACGACTCTTGCTTCAGAAACTTCGAACATAGCGGTTAAATCAAACAATGGCGGCATCTCAACTACAAATTCCAGCAGCATAATAAAGACTGTTGATGCAAGTGCGACTCTTAATCTTCAAGCAAGTGCAGAAATTGTTAATGCAGGAACAGTTAACTCTAAATCAATAACTGTAACCGCTGGTGGAAATTTTACCAATTCAGGAAACATCATTTCTAGCGATGATATTTCGATCACTTCAACTCTGGGAAATATTTTAAACTCAGGAAATATTCTTTCTTATAAAGATCTCACAATCACAGCAACATCTGGAAACATCACCAATTCAAACAACATCACAGCCGCAGAAACACTTACTTTGAACGCAAATCTTGGAGATATTCTAAATTCTTCTGACTCAACTCTTGGCTATTTATCTTTAGAAAATTCTGACTCTTCAATTACAGAAATATTTACTCAAAGCTTAGTTATAAATTCTAAAAACCTAACCAACTTAGGCGCAATCACAGCTTCAAGCTTCACAATCACAAATTCAGAAACTTTAGATAATTCAAACTCAATAACTTCAGCCACAGATTCAGAAGTCACCTCAAACAAAATCACCAATTCCGGAATTATAAAATCAGATCAAAACCTAACCGTCACCGCCAATTCTTCTGATTTAAACAACACATCCCCAAGCATCACCAACACAGGATATTTAGCCGCTTTAGAAACTCTAACAATCAACGCCACAAGCGGCAGCGTTACTAATTCAAATCAAATTTTAAGCAACGGTCTTCTAACAATTAACGCTTATAACTTAAACAATATTTCCAACGCTTCAGGCGACACAGAAAATACCAGCCTAATAACTTCTCTTGCAGATTCTCTAAACTTAAACATCACCAACCAAATCATCAATTCGGCAGAGCTTTCAACTTATGGAAGCCTAACAATTTCTGACTTAAACACTTTAGAAAATTCTGGAAAAATCTTCTTCAATCAAGCCATCACTTTAAGCGTTACAGACTTCAGTAATTCAAACATCATCAGCTCAAACGATTCTCTAACCATTAACTCTTCAAGCAGCTTCGATAACTCTGGCTACATCATCAGCTCGGCAAACTTAACAATCAGCGCAAGCAATACTTTAAACGCATCAATCTTAACCAATTCAGGCTTGTTAAAAAGCACCAGCGCTGATGTAGAAATCACCGCAGATCAACTAAAAAATAGTGGAGTTATTTACACTGCTAACTCTTTAAACATCACGGTGAATAGCGGTTTGGACAGCATTTTAACCAACTCTGGCACAATTGAGGCCGCAACTCTTCTAACAATTTCGGCCAGCCAATTAATCAATAGTTCTGACATTCTCGGCTCTACAACTCTAAATTTAACAATTAGCAAAAGCCTAACAAACACAGAAGATGGAACGATTGAGGCCAATAACTTCAACATTCTAAACTCTGGCGACATAACAAATTCAGGCACAATTCGTGCCAACAATAATCTAACCGCAAATCTTCGCAGCCTAAGCAACCTAGAAGGTGCAATCATCTATTCTGTAAATAACTTAGATATAACTGCCTCTTCAAGTTATGGTTCTAGCTCACTTGCAACAACCATGAACATTGATAACTATGGCTCAATCATAGCCTTAAATAATTTAACAATTACCAACTCAAGCGGTTCAACAAATAACTACAGCGAAATTTTAAGTAATGGCGATTTAACAATTACCAGCCAAAACCTCACTAACAGCGGCAGCAACCTTGCGGCAAATAACTCTCTAATTTATTCAGCGCTAAATTCAGTCAACTTAACCATCACAAATTCTCTAGCCAATTCAGGCAATATCAGCAGCAACGAATCTGTTTCTATCTCGGGCAGTAATCAAATTAGCAATTCAGGATTGATTGAAGCGGATCAAGTGAATATTACAGATAGTGCAAACCTAACCAACTCTGGAACCATCAACAGCAACGAACTTCTAATCTCAATCACCGCCACATTAAATAACGACAAAACAACCAGCATCATTAACGGCTACACTTCTTCATCAATCACCAGCAAAGACTTAAGCAATTCAGGAACAATCACAGGAAGTAATCAGAAATTATATTTTGTGGATAATGGAAGTTTGACGAACACAAGCACAGGAACTATCGAATCAACAAGCACCTTAAACATCGGAAACATCTTAACCGCATCCAATCTATTTAGCCTAAATAACAGCGGCTCAATCACTGCCGATTCAACACTCACAATTAATTCTTCAGGAAGTTTAACTAATGCTGAAAGTGGAATTATTGCTTCAATTTCTGATCTAACAATTACATCAACTGCTTCTCTATCTAACTCAAACCGCATCTTCAGCTATGGTGCCGTTACAATAAATAGTAGCAATCTAAGCAACGCCAAGAACCCAGGCATAACCTCTGATTCTTACAACTTAGCCCAAATATTCAGTGATCAAGATTTAACTTTTAACACAAGCACCTTCACCAATTCCAGCCAAGTTCTAAGCAATGCCGATTTGATATTTAACGATGTAACCACCTTAACAAATTCAGGAGCGATAGACGCCTACAACATCACAGCAAACAACACCAACAGCTTATCAACATTTACAAATACCAACACAGGACAAATTCAATCAGAAAATAACATTCAGATAGCAACTGGAAGTTTAATTAACTCAAGCAACATAATATCAGGTTACAACCTAACAATCGACGCAGTCAGCGGCACAGTCACCAACAATAATCTACTTCAAGCCACTAACAATATTATCATCAACGCAAACAGTTTAGATAACTCAGCAACCCTAAACACCTCAACCAGCAGCTATAATTCTCCACTAATCTTGGCCAGCAGAAACCTAACCATCAACGCCCTAACAATCAGTAACACAAACACCAAACCTACCACAACTAGCACAACCTTAACCTCAGGAATTGCCGCTAGCGGAGATGTAAACCTAAACTCAGAAAATATTAACAACAACTACGGCCAAATCCGCGGCGCCAATATCAACACCGCTTATCTAGATCACATCACTGACTCAACTTCCACAGACACCACAATCACCACCACAACAGGCTCACTAATTCTCTCTAACGATTCTGGCGACATGACCTCAACAGGCGCAATCAACATCAATCTAGGAGACGCCGATTACACAATTACGGGCACCTACACAGCGGCCGACTATGTTGACATCACCGCCAAAAACATCACCAATTTAGGAAATGTTACGACCACTGATTACATCAAACTTACAGCCACCAGCGGAAGCATCACCAATGGAATTAACGGAGGCGATAACAGCAACATCAAACTAGAATCTGGCTCTTACTTCACAGCCAGTGCCACCACCTTCATCACCAACTACGCCACTCTCACATCAAACACCAACATGACACTAACCACAACTTCCGACCTAAATAATTACGGTGAGATTTTAGTGAAAAACGACTTGAGCATAACTGCAGGCAATGACCTAAACAACAACTCAACCGCCCTAATCTGGTCTGGAAACGACTCCACCTACAACATCACCAACAACCTAATCAACACATCAGCCACCATCTATTCAGTGAATAATTTAACTCTGCAAAAAAACAGTAGCACAGATTCTTCCACCAACAAAATGACATCTCTGCAAAACATCTCAGGCACAATACAGGCCCAAAATGGCGAGATCTATATCAAGGCCATTTCTTTAGAAAACAAAAGAGACGCGGATGATTATAAAATCATCTCAACCGATACAACTTCTTCCAATAACGAGTTAGAAAATCTTTATGAAGGATCAGATTATGGCTGGGTGCATTCAGGTTGGTGGGGTTTAACTTTGGTTAGATTTAATGTTCCTAATCTTCCATATCAGGCTCGCTATTCTTATCTAATTTCGGATGGAGCTCAAACAAATAGCTATATTCAAAAAACAGTACTCACAAAAAGAGTTGAAGATTCTAGCAATGCATTTTCAAAAATTAGTGCCGGATCTAACATATTCATTAATTCCACTAACTTCACTAATGATAGCAGCCAAATAATAGCTGGCACAAATATCAGCATAGATACTACTAATTTTAGCAATAATTCCAGAGCAATAACCAATACTGTGAATCACAAATGTGTGTCATCAGGAAGTTGTAAGATTTATGATACTGACAATCCGATACATAATCCTGAGCTTGATTTGACATTTGGTACTGTGGTTAAAACTTTAGGCTCTGGCGGAAGTTTTCAGTTTGAAGTAGAATCTTCTTCGATGATCGCTTCCATTAAAGCTGGCGGATCTTTAAACATAACCCAAAACGGCACTCCTAATTCTGATTGGACAAGTGGCGATAGTAATATAGTTGAAGGCGCTTCAAACACATCCACCAGCAAAGTAACTAAAGATAGTTCCTTCAGCGGAATTAATCCGATAACTCTTTTAACCACTGGTGAAATTGACATTGACCTATCAAGCATCTTAAGCATTCTTGGTACAATCTCGACAGGTGATTCTTCATCAAGCGAAGTAAGTGGCAGCAGCTTCTCAACCACAGAAGTTAAAAAAACCACTTACCAAGCAAGCAGCGCAAGTGGTTCTGGAAGTGCGGTTGACACAAGTGCAACTTCAGCTTCAATTGCAGATTCCGACACAAGCACCGCCAACACCACAATCAATTCTGGCTTGTTCAAAATCCACAAAGACACCAACCCAAACACTCCGCTAATTGAGAGCAGAAGCCAATTCACCAGCTTAGGTGAGTTTTACGGAAGTGATTATTTTTATGAGCAGCTTGGAATAAGCAAACAACTCTTCCTTGATGCAGAAAGAGCCAGCATCAACAGCACCACTAAAACGGTGAGAATGCTTGGCGACAGCTTCGTAGAAAATAAATTAGTTGCAGATCAATTGGCACAGATTCGTAAAGACGCGCTACTACTTAGCAACAATGAAGCAAACACCAATGCCGAAATCAAAAGATTAATCGACAACGCTGTATCAGAAAAAACTCGCCTTAATTTAGACATCACAAAAGGCTTAAGCACAGATCAAGTTAACTCTTTAGACAAAGACATATTGTGGTTCGAAGCGACAACCATTAACGGCCAATTTGTAATTGTTCCTAAAATTTATTTAAGCCTTGCCACCAGAAATAGTCTGCTAGGCACAAATGCAACAGTTGATGATTTAAGCAGCGCATCTTCTCTTGCCAGCATCACATCTAATATGAATTCTACAACTTTAGGAAATAGCTCGCTTGCGAGCACTTCAACAATATTTTCTAAAGGCAGCCTAACTATTAATTCACCAACAGCGAACCTGTCTAATAGCGGATCGATTATAAGCAGAGCAGGGGATGTGAATATCAATGTTGGCAGCATCTCAAGTGTGAGTAATTCTTTTGCAAATGCATCTATCAAAGCTCTAACAATATCAACTGATTCATCCGCTTTCGCCACAAGTGGCTACAGCGCGACTTCGTCCGGCGGAAACATTAATATCACAGCTAATTCAGGAAACTTACTTTTACAAAATACAATTCTTAATTCTCAATCTAAACTCTCCGTAACTTCCCTAAGCAGCTCAGGAAATATCAGCATCATAAATAACAACAGCCTGAAACTCAGCTCTCTTCCAACATCACTTTCTTCAAGCAGTTTCTCAACACTTGGCACAAAAGATGATGCAGCAAATGCAAGATCTAGTGCAACATTCAACTCAGGCACTGATATCGAAATCACTTCAAGCGGCAATATCAACATTGCGAATAATTATTTGAACACAGGCGGATCAATTTACATGACTGCTGCAAAAGACATCAACAACAGCAACTACATAATCAAAGCATCAAACAATGTTGTGATGGACGCTGTAAACATCAACAACATCAGCACTGCAACCAGCACAAACAAAGACACACTAAGCGAAACTAGAATTGAAGCAACTAACATGGTTTCTCTAAACGCATCAAAAGACAGCGACGGCAATGGCGGCAACATCACCAACATTGGCGCCACAATAAATGCTGGAAGCCTGCTCTATCTAACTGCAGAAAATAACATCACCAACAAAGCCTTAATCGAATATAACATAAATGGTAACTTAACCTACAGCAGCGGATTAACCAATACTCAAACCTCCAGCGACTTCAATAATTCAACCTCAAACCCAACCCTAGACAGCACCGGCACCAGCACAGCCGACACCAACCTCCTAACCTCAAACGCCAACTACATCCGCTCTAACCTAGTCAATCAAGGCACTCTCTCATCTGGTGGAAACCTAGTTCTAGTTGCAGGCAACAACATCAACAACATTGGCAGCAACATCACTTCAACAGGAGCTTCTTACCTTGAGGCAACAAGTGGAGACATTAACATCACAACTGCTGCACTTCGAGACAGAACAGTATTAAGCGGCGGCAGCAAAAAGAAGGCTTGGACTTCAACAACAGACAACACAAGCAACATCCAATCTAACATCACATCTGGCGGAGACTTAGACATGGCTGCAATTGCAGACAGCATCAACATCAAAGGCAGTAACATCACTGCTGCAGACAACATGAACCTTGTGGCCAAAAACGACATCACCATTCAAAGCGCTCAAGACACAACTTACAGCTTTGCCGCAGGCAGAACTGGCAGAGGCAAATCTTACCTAAATCGATCAGGTTCAACAACTCAAATAGAGTCGAATTTAACAACTACGAATAATGGAAATATCACGCTTACTTCAGGATATGAAAACACAGATACGATTGGTGCAGAAGGCTCTAAAGGTTCAATCGCGATCATCGCGAGTAATTTAACTACGAAAGATTCTGATGCTGATTCATCAAACAATACTGGAAGTGGAAACCTAACTCTAACTGCAAAAGAAGAACTCCTAATCAGCTCTGCACTTAATAATTCATATTCATATTCAATCTCTGGCAAAAAAGGAAACACAGTTAAAAAAACCTCAATGAATATCAATGATTCTGAAACCAATGTGATGAGTGATATCACCATCAATGGCAATTTTACTTCAACTTCAGGAAGCGATACCAACATCATTGCCTCCAACATATCTGGTCAAGGAAGCGCTGACATTATTGCTGGAAAATATGTTGATTCACTTGGCGCCACAACCATCAATAACAATGCTAGCGTTAATATCTTTAACGCAGTTGATAGCAGTTACTCTTACCAAAATAGCGTAAAAGAAAAAACAGGAGCTCTTAATAAAATTCCAGTTGTTGCACAAGTGTTATCCTTAGCGAATAACTTTTTAACAGGCTTTGGTTACAGAGTATTTAATGGAGTAACTTTAGGCGGATATGAACAAGCTGCTACTAACTACAAACACCGACTTGATATTGGCACATCAACAGAAAAATTAATCTCAACAAATCTTAACTTTAACAATGATCTTAACATCACTTCAGCCAGTGATTTAAATCTTAGATCATCAAATTTAACAACCACTTCAGGAGACATTGCCCTAACAGCAGGCAATGATGTTAACATAACAGCAGCAAAAGCCAAAACTTCAACTTACAGAAATGAAAGTGGAAAATCTGACCGTTTAAAATCTGTTGATGATCAAGCAATCTCAAATGAAAATTCAAAATCTTCATCAATTCAAAGTGGTAATGATTTAACAATCACTTCGGTAAACGACACCACTCTTCAAGCTTCTAACATCAATGCTACAAATGATGTAAGTGTGAATGCTGGAAATAATCTTCTTCTTACGGCTGCTACTGACACCAATACTTTCTCTGAGCAGCATAGAAGCACAGGCACTTACTGGCAAAGCAATGCAATGGAAGGAAGATTTAACACCAACATTACCAACACAAATATCACTTCAAATAATGGTGCTAACACCAACATAAGTCTTGATGCGAGCAATGTTATTCTTGCTGAATATCAACAAGATAATTCAACAGGGCTAAATTATTTAAATAATCTTGATTCAAGCAAAACCATCTTAAACCCAATCACCGAGATGAATTTGCAATGGGATTCTAATACTAGAATGTTAACCAGCACAGGCACTGCTGTTGTTGCAATAGGTGTGGTGGCTGCAACAATAGTAACTGCAGGAGCAGCAGGTGTTGCCTTAACTAGTGTGGCAGGAGCTACTGGAACAGCAGTTGCAGGAACTGCGGCAACACAAGTGACGGTTAGCACTGCTAACAATGGCGGAAATCTTGGTAGAGGAGTTAAAACTCTTGATGATAAAGAATCATTAAAGGCAATGGCAATATCAGGAATAACTGCAGGATTAACGGCAGGATTGACCAGTGCTTTAACTAGTAGCGCAACTACAACAGCAAGTACCACCACAACTACTACAGCCACCACTAGCACTTCAACAACTGCAACCACCACTGCCACCACAACAACTAACACAGTAGCTACAAGCGCCACAACTAACTTAGCTTCCAACTCAACTTCTTACACCATCAACTCTTCAAGACTTTTAGCTAATCTAGGAACAGGCCTAACAAAAGCGGCAATCGCAACGACATCAGGAGTTGTTGCAACATCAGTTGTAACAGGAGATTCAATTTCTCAAGCCATCAAAAACCAAGGTGGCGCTAATCAACTTCTTTTAAATATTGCGCTTAACGCAGCAGGTGAGATTGGGGCAAAAGAAATCGGAATTGCCGCTCATGGAATCACAGACATCAATGGAAATTACATAGTTAATCCAATTGCTAAATCCACTCAACTAGCTCTTCACGCAGGCATAGGTTGTGTAATGGGATCACAAAGTGGCAATTGCGCGGCAGGTGCAGCAGGCGCGGTTGCTGGAGAAATTGTTGCGGAAAGTTATTTTAATAATCAGTTAGAAAATAACGGTGCGACTATTGAAGGAAATACTGTAATAATAGATCCAACTAAAACAAACTTAACACTTGCGCAAGTTAACGAGTTCAAACTGCAAGCTTCGCAGTTAGCTAGTTTAGCAGGTGGATTAGCTGCAGTTCCATTCGCAGGGTCGGATGATGCAAGTGCTGTTTATGCAGGAAGTAATGCGGGGGGAAATAGTGCGGTGAATAATGCGATTAATGTTTGGGTGCAAGAAGTTGCAGCTGATAATTATCATACTTCGGTCAAGATTGAACCAGAAAACCAAGATAAATATAAAGATGACCCAAGATTTAAAAATAATTTAACAGAGGATGGAAAAGTGTATGCTACTATTGGAGGAGGGCCAGATAACTCTAGCATAAAAGGGCTTGGTAATTTAATTGGGAATGTAAATAGAACTAGAGATGTTGATCCATTAATTAAGGTTTATGAATCACCAAATCTTGTTTCTACTCAATCTGAAGATAATTATATTGAGACTTTATTTAGCTTGGAGCGTAATTATCAGGATAATCTTAAGTATAATCTATTTCCAGACGTGAATAGTTTAGTTGGGTATAATTCAAATTCTTATACGAGTGGAATTCTTACTGCGGCTAATATAAAGCCGCCTATCCTTCCAACTGTTATAAGTAAGATGGAATGGCAAGATCGAGAATATCCTGAAATATCACAAACTTTAAAATTTCAGTATACCTTACCACAATTTCCTACGCCTGGATATAACAAACCTGTTCCTAAACAGTATTTTGGAGTTCAATGATGATAGTTTATAAAAAAGCCTTTCTAAGTGTGGCTGCACTCAGTGTAGTTTTAATGTTATATCTATTTACGAATCCTTTGAGAATCTCTGAAGATATCATAAAGTCCAAAATACTTTTAGAAATTCCTATAGGCACTAAAATGACAGAAGTTGAACGCTATATTAAAAAGAAAAAATGGAAAATTAGCTATATAGATAATACGCAAGGATTTTATGATCAGAGGCAAAATGCGTGTAGTCTTAATGGTAGAATGGTCCTTACTAATTCTGAGTCTAGCATATGTATTGTTGGAAATAAATCAATTCTAGCAGAGATAGGAAAATATGGAGTACTTTCTACAACAAGTGTTGATATATTTTTAGGTTTTGATGAAAAATTTAATCTAATTGATGTGTGGGTATGGAAAACTACAGAGGCTTTATAAGTTTATGGAATATAAAGAAAAGTGATCAGGTCTTTTATATACTGTCACAACAACTAACACAGTAGCTACAAGCGCCACAACTAACTTAGCTTCAAACTCAACTTCTTACACCATCAACTCTTCAAGACTTTTAGCTGTTGTCTGGTACAATTCTTAACTATCTCAACATAAACTTTGCCGTCTCTTTTTAATAAGCCAAATACAGGTGTTTTTCCAGCAGCGTCTCTACCTCTTTTACCTCTTACTCAAAAAACTTCTCAAAGAGTTGCACTGGTTTGACTTCCTAAAAAGTTTAGAAACACAGAAATCAATTCAGATCTTCTTCTTAGCAACAATGAAACCAACACCAATGCCGAAATCAAAAGATTAATCGACAACGCTGTATCAGAAAAAACTCGCCTTAATTTAGACATCACAAAAGGCTTAAGCACAGATCAAGTTAACTCTTTAGACAAAGACATATTGTGGTTCGAAGCGACAACCATTAACGGCCAATTTGTAATTGTTCCTAAAATTTATTTAAGCCTTGCCACCAGAAATAGTCTGCTAGGCACAAATGCAACAGTTGATGATTTAAGCAGCGCATCTTCTCTTGCCAGCATCACATCTAATATGAATTCTACAACTTTAGGAAATAGCTCGCTTGCGAGCACTTCAACAATATTTTCTAAAGGCAGCCTAACTATTAATTCACCAACAGCGAACCTGTCTAATAGCGGATCGATTATAAGCAGAGCAGGGGATGTGAATATCAATGTTGGCAGCATCTCAAGTGTGAGTAATTCTTTTGCAAATGCATCTATCAAAGCTCTAACAATATCAACTGATTCATCCGCTTTCGCCACAAGTGGCTACAGCGCGACTTCGTCCGGCGGAAACATTAATATCACAGCTAATTCAGGAAACTTACTTTTACAAAATACAATTCTTAATTCTCAATCTAAGTTATCTTTAACTGCTCTGGCTAATCCTGTTTCGGCTAGTTCATTAAGCACTACTTCTTCATTTAAAAATTCTGTTGGAAATATCAGCATCATCAATACTGGAAGTTTAAAACTCTCTTCCGCTTTCGCCAAAAGTGGCTACAGCGCGACTTCGTCTTTCTCAACACTTGGTGTAAAAGATGATGCGGCAACGGCAAGATCTGGTGCAACATTCAACTCAGGCACTGACATTGAAATCACTTCAAGCGGCAATATCAACATTGCGAATAACTATTCTAACACAGGTGGCAGCATTTACATGACTGCAGGTGGAGATATCAACAACAGCAATTACACAATTAAAGCATCAGACAATGTGGTGATGGATGCTGTGAATATTAACAACATTCACTCTGACAGCAACTACAGCGCTAGCACAGGCTCAACCACTAACGAAACCCGAATTGAAGCAGACAAGATGGTTTCTCTAAATGCTTCAAACGACATCACCAACACAGGTGGCACAATGAAGGCTGGAACGCTGCTTTATTTAACTGTAGGAAATGACATCAATAACAATGCCTTAATCAATTACAAAATTAATGGCGGCACAGCCACTGAAACAGAAGCGTTAACCTCAAACGCCAACAACATCAGATCAACATTAGTTTCTCAGGGAAATTTAACTTCAGATGGGAATCTTGTGTTAGTTGCAGGCAATGACATCAATGTTAAAGGAAGTAATATCACTTCAACAGGCGCTTCATACCTTGAGGCAACAGCAGGAGACATTAACATAACAACTGCACAGTTAAGAGACCGCACCGTAACCAGTTGGGGAAGTAAGAAGAAAGGCGGAACAAGCACAGAAGACAAAACTACAAACATTCAAAGCAGCATTACAAGTGGCGCAGATTTAGATTTAGTTTCTGGAAATGACACCACGCTTCAAGCTGCGAAACTTTCTGCCACTGATAACATAAACATCACCACAGGCAATAATCTTCTGCTTCTAACTGCTCAAGATTCTTACTTCAAACTTGTTGAAACCAAATCCAAAGGAATTTTCGCATTTAAAAACACGACTAGTTTGAGGATGAGTACGAAGGTAATTAACAATGAAATTTCTCAAGGTGGAGATTTCAATGTTAATACGGGCAATGTTACTTACGCAGAATATAAAAATGGCAGCATGGATTCGACAGATGATAAACTTGCCTATTTGAAGAACCTTGATGCAAGCAGCACAATTTACAATCCAGTGAATGAGATTAATAAGTCTTGGGATAAAACGGCTAGAGGTTTGACACAAACTTCTCAAATCTTAATTGCTGTTGTGGCTTCTGCTGCGATAATTGCCACAGGAGGCGCTGCCGCTGCAGGTGCTGCTGCTGCAACTTCGGCAGGTGCAACGGCAGGTGGAGTGGTTGCAGGAGCAGCCGCGGCTGGAACTGCTGCTGGTGCAAGTGCGGCAGCATCAATTGCCACAGTATCAGCCACCAATGCCAGCATGAATGACAATGGTAATTTCTTCCGCTCCTTAGATGATGTAGGTAAAATCACTCTTAAAGACACCACTTCAAAAGACTCGATGGAGAAAATTGCAATTGCTTCTCTATCAGCAGCGCTAACAGCTGGCGCATTGCAAGCTACAGGAATTACCCCAACTGGAGCAGCGTCAGGCACAACAAGAGTCTCATCCCCAACAATCACTGTAAATGCTACTAATGCTGTAGCTACAACAGGTTTTGGAACTATTTCTTATACATTATCAAGTTCGCTAATAACAGGAGACAGCCTAAGTAAAACCATTGAAGCACAAGGTGGAGCGAAAGAAATTATAACGAACACAGTTGTAATGGCTTTAGCTGAAATGGGTGCTCAGCAGATTGGCAGAGCCTATCATGGAGAAACTACTTCATTAGTTGACTCAACTGGCAAACCTTTAACTAATATTGACGGTAGCATTATGACTACTGGATCAATTGGCAAACCAACTCAACTGGCTCTTCATGCAGGTTTAGGATGCGCTTCATCTTCTGCAATGGGAGGAAATTGCGGAGCAGGTGCGGTTGGTGCGGTAGTTGGAGAAATGACAGGAGAATTTGCTAAAGACAATTTAAAATTATCAAGAGAAGCTTCAATTGGTCTTGCATCAGTTACATCTGCTTCGGCTTCACTTTTAGCTTCAAGGATTCAGGGTAAGGATGATGAGCACACAGCGAAGAATACTCAGCTTGGTTCAGTTTGGGGAAGTAATGCGGCGGAGAATAATGCGACTTATGTTAATGATAAAAAAATTCTTAATTATCCAAAAGATAAAGATTATAATTTAAATATCGGTGTGCAGTACAGTGCTGGCCCAATTACCGTAAATCATGGTACTGATGGTACGGGAGTTACTATAAATACAATTCCAAGTCTTGGCATAGGAGGTTATGTAAATTATATACCTAGAGGAGAAAACGGAGTTATCACCGTCAATTATGGTATCAAAGGAGTTGCTACATTTGATGTTATTGGAACTGATAAGACTAATGTAGGATATGGAGGTACTTTTGGATATACATTGCAGCCGCCTATAGGACTTGGATTTAACTCAGCAATTAATGTGGATTTTAATAATAAAAAAGAGCCGAAAAAATGATAAAGAAATATATTAAGAATGACGAGGTATTAAAAAAGATTTTCTTATTAAAGAAGATTGTGTTTGTAGTGATTTCAATCTCGTTATTATTTGATTGTTTATTCTTACCTTTCGTGACTGAGCCATTTTCTTTTCAAGTCTGGTTTAGTGAAGAATATATTTTTGGCGTTATTTTTGCATTACTTGTCTGGTCCTATTTTGTTTGGTTGAATTTTTCAAATTTACGAAAAATAAAATTTCTGTGTTTTGAAAACACAGCGGTATTTACTTCATCACATCCAAATAAAACTTATCTTAAAAAATATTATTATTTTCACTTAAAAATGGGAATTAGTTTGGTGACTATATTTTTTTCTGGATTGATATTATTAGGAGTCTTTTCCTTAGTAGATCAGTATGATATGGCGTTGAGAAATTTATCGGATTTCTTTTCTAAATGAAATTTCTCAAGGTGGAGATTTCAATGTTAATACGGGCAATGTTACTTACGCAGAATATAAAAATGGCAGCATGGATTCGACAGATGCTAAACTTGCCTATTTGAAGAACCTTGATGCAAGTACCACAATTTACAACCCTATTGATGAGATTAGTAAAGCAACAGATACGACAACTCGCGGTTTAACTGCAACTGGAACAATCGTAGTAGCTTTAGCTGCATCTTTAGCAACAGGAGGCGCAGCTGGATTTGGAATTGTGGGGGCAATGGCAGGAAGTGCGGCAGCAACTGCATCGGTAAGTGCAACTAATGCTAGTATGAATGATGATGGAAACTTCTTTAGATCACTTGACGATGTGGGTAAAACTTCACTTAAAGATACTACAAGTAAAGACTCTTTAAAAAATATTGCTGTAGCGGGAGTTACTGCAGGAATTATTCAAGGAATTGGAGAGTTGGCTAAGGCAAAAGATGTGGCTAATGTTGCCAATGCTGCGAAGACGGCTAATACAGCCAACACCATTACTACAAGCGCAAATACAGCAAACAATATAACCAATGCTGCTAACACAATAAACACAGCCAACACAACTGCTCAAACTTTAGAAAGAGTTTTAACCAATCTAGGAAATGCCACTGCTAAAGTAGCCGTCAGCACTGCTGCTTACACAATTGCCAATTCAGCGATTAATGGAGAATCACTCACAGCTTCACTAAAACAACAAAATGAAAAACTGCTATTAGCGCAAATACTTGGAGAAGCTGGAGCAAAAGAAATCGGCCTTGCTTATCACAATAACAAAATTTCTCAATCAACTCAATTGGCACTTCATGGAGCTTTGGGATGCGCAATAAGTTCAGGCGTTGGCGGAGGTTGTGCATCAGGGGCTGCTGCTGGAATAGCGGCGGAATATATTGCGGATAGAGCTTATAACAATGGAACAAAAGCAGAAAATGCAATTCTAATTGGGCAGGCAAGTGGAGCGGCAGCTGCACTACTTACTTCATCGCTACAAGGAAAGGATGATGAGCAGATTGCGAAGAATACGAGATTGGGGAGTTTTGTTGGGGCAAATGCGGCTATTTATAATTCAACCCTTGTTGATAAGAATCGCAAGATTATAGATGTTGGTATATCTGATGGCGACAATGGCGTTTACATCGATAAACAAGATGGTGGATCAAGAAAAGATGAGAGAATAGGTAAAACCGAATTTATTGATGAATTTATCTATCCTGATGGAAACTCTAAAGGATTACCGACAGTTGGTTATAAAATTACCGATCAATCAATTGATGATTACATACAAAACTTAGCTAATAAAGGCGGAGGAAGTGTTCATCAAATAAACCCAATAAAAGCAGTTGTTCCTTCTCTTCTATATTCTGAGGTAAAGGAAACTTATACTGATTTGAGTCAATTAGCAGCAGATTCTCATCCAAATCAAAAGTTTGATATAAAACTACACTTGGGGCTTATAATGGTTATGAACTCAATGGATATATTGTGTCAGGAAGAAGTGCTGGTAATTATTTAGCTGGTACAAATGCTGCTATGGGAAAGCCTTGGATGTTAAGTGATCAATTTTGGTTAAATGAAACTTTAACTCGCGCTGGAACTCTACACAATTCTGGAGTTTCTGGCAGCGAAATTCCCTATGCAATAAGACAAATAATAAAAGGATATGAAAATGGAAAACAATAAAATCAAAGTTATCGTATTAAGTATAATCCTGTTAACAGCGGCGACTGGGGCAGCTGGATATTTTTATTTTACTAAAGCTGCTAATATGATGGGAGATGCAATTCATCAATCTGAACTTCAAGCGAGTAAATATGATGAGACTAATACTCCAGAAGCATGTGAAAAACTTAAAAAAGAATTGGGAATAAATTATTTAGATCATCCAAATGTTAAAAATGGAACATGTCCAAAATAATCTACAGAATCAGATGCCTTGTTAACGGTAGGTAATATGTTACTATTAATACTTTTTTACTTAGCGTTTTTTACCTTTTCTGTAGGGGTATATTTTTCATCATATTTTTTGTTTCGGAAAAATAAAAAATTATCAGCCACTCTTGCAATTTTATGTTTCTTTTCTTTGTCAATTTACATCACTTATTTTCTTTTAACGCTTAAAGATCTTTAGATAACTTATTGACTCATCTATTTTTGCAAACCGAGGAAAATAGAAAAAAGGTGAAAAAAAAGGTAAAAGGGGTCAGATCGATTATATGACATAAGGAATTTTCTTATCCTGACCTTTTTTGGAATTGGCAAACTGGAGAGATTGTAACAACTCATCCCGGAGTTGGCTGGCTAGATAGTCATACAAATCTTGATAATGCTAAAAAACTTATGATAAAAAATTTTCTTAAAAACAATTGGGCGATTACAATAGTTTATTTTGCGTTTGTTAGTTACTTATTAACAGGTTTTAGGAGTGACAATCCTTATCAAAATATTTCGGAAATTATTCATAAATGCTCTTATATTTTTCTTAGTATTTTGATTGTGCAGATAATTATTTGGATAAGGAAGAAAGAGATTTTGACTACAAATAAAGTGATAATTTTAGCTGCTTTATTTGTTATCAATACTTACTTTTTGTTTAACTATTATTTAAGAGTTGGAGAGAAGGTTGGGATATTTCTAAATCTCTTAGCAGTTATTTCTGGAATGGTTTTACTTCTTCAAGTGATGATTTGTGTTATTGTTTTTCTGAAAAATCTGATACTTTCTCGGGTTATAAACAAAAAAGAAAAAAGTGGTCAGATCGATTATATGACATAAGAAAATTCTCATATGTCATATAATCGACCCGACCCTCTGGCGCTTTATGAAAAACGGTAAATTTTATACTAAAGATATATTTTTTGGCTTCGCATGTTTGATAGTTGGGCTAATAATGGCGCCAGTAATTTTATATTTACTCTCTCCTATTATCACTTTTGTGGTAGAAAATTATTGTCGAGCTAGTACTGAAAATTTCTTCTGTGAAGAAGGATTAGTCTATATTTTTTATTCTGCAGCGATATTGCCTTTTACTACTTACTTAGTGTTAAAAAAAGATTCTTTATGAGTTTTTTAACTTTTTTAACATACATTGGGCTTATTTCTGGAACGCTTTTTGTTATCATTGGAGTATCCGCAATTCAGTAAAATTAAATTTTCCTTAAAACTAAAATATCTAATAAATGGAACATAGAACAGAAGGTTCGGACCAAAAACATCCAAGAAAAATTATCACTCAACCATTTGATTTTTCCGTTCAAGATCTTGTGGATAAGATTAAATCTAAAGACATTGATTTAAATCCTCGGTATCAAAGAAATTACACCTGGGGAACTAATGATGTTAATAATAAAAGATCCCGTCTTATAGAATCTCTTCTTCTTAACATTCCCATTCCGGTCATATATTTCGCTGAAACTGATACTTTGAATTATGAGGTCATTGATGGCCAGCAAAGGTTAAAAACTTTTCTTGATTTTATGAATGATGAGTTTGTGTTGGAGGGATTGGATATAAGGTATGACATAATCGGGAAAAAATACTCAGAGCTGTCAAAAAAAGATCAAGATCAAATTAGAAAAAGATCTGTAAGAGCAATTTTGATACTTAATGAATCTGATGAGCAGTTAAAATATGAGGTATTTGAAAGGCTAAATCTTGGAAGTGTACAGTTAAGCAAGCAGGAAGTAAGAAATGCAACTTTGCGAGGAAGTTTTAATGATCTTTTGAGAGAGTTAGCTAGTAATTCTCTTTTTAAAGAAAGGCTAAAATTAATCTTAAAAAAAGATCAGGATAACATGGCTTATGAGGAGATGGTGTTGAGGTTTTTTGCCTATTACGAAAACAAATCTAAAAGAGTCGAGAATCTTGCTACCTTTTTAACTGAATATATGCGTAAGAAGAAGGATTCTAGGCAAGAAGAGATTGATCGTTTGAAAAATTTATTTTTGGACACATTAAGAAAAATAGACCTTTATTTAGGGGAGGATGCTTTTACAACCTCGATTGATGAAACTAAAACTAGTAATTGGGGCAAGAAGACAAATAGGGCTTTGTACGATGCGGAAATGCTTGCATTTGCTAGTTTGGTTGATGGAAGCGTGAAAGATAAACCTGTATCTCCAAATAAATTTAAGAAAATTCTAAGAGATTTTATAAAAAATGAAAAATCAAGAAAGTCTAAATGGTTTATACAGTCTTTAAATGAGCAAGCAGGTGGTAAAAAAATTCAAGAAAGAGTTGATCAGATAAAAAGTCTTTTGTTTACAAAATGATTCATAAGCGCCTAAAAAAAATATCTGATGCCTTGTCAACATTTACTGGTACTGGGGGTGAGCCCAAGGGTGATGCAGAGATTTATATTCTAAATTCATTATGGGTTATGCTTTGTGCAGAATTTGAATCCTGCTTAAAGGAGGCGGTAGAGGGTCATATTGATTATATAAAAGCTAAAAAGAAAATAACGGATGTGAATGTCTGTTTGTTGATTCAAAATTGTTATGGAGATGGAAAGGAAAAGGATAATCTTACGGCTAAAAAAATAATTGGATTATTTAAAAAGGATATCAGTTGTCTAACTTATGAGAATTTCACTAAAAATAAAATTTCACGATACAAGCCTGATAAGGTTGAAGAGCTTCTTAATTTTTTAGGGATATTTATTTCAGAACAAGAGAGAGCAAAAATAAAAATGCTACAAGGAATAGGGCAAACTAGAGATTCAATAGCACATGGAGATTTTGGGACTTCAATTACACGAAAAGAATTAGAGAGTAACATCAAAGAAGTCGAAAAAATATATCAGTTATTGAGATCCAAACTTTTGCCTAAGAAAAAAGCAATAAAACATCTAGTCTAAGTTCTAACAGCAAAAAATCATTCCCCAAAAACTCCCACCAATCCAAGTCTCAGTAGCTCATCATTTAAGTAAGTCCCAGTTTTAAAAACTTCGTCGTTGCTTTTTTTGGTTTGGTCGATGTTGGGGGTGTAGAAGACATGGGCGACATAGCGGCCGTAGATGTCGATTTTGTGGGTTTGGATCATGATGAAGGTGGTTTGGCTCATTTTGTTGCGGAGGAATTCGTAGGATTCTTTGCCTTTTTTGGTGGTGATTTCGGGGGCGTCGATGCAGGCTAGGCGGACGCGTTGTTCTTTGGAAACTTGGAAGCCGAGGTCGATGTTGAGGAGGAGGGTGTCGCCGTCGATTACTTCGATGACTTTGGCTTTGTAGAGATAAGTTGCGTTAGTTGGTCTTTTTAGATGGGGTTTTTCGTTTGGGTTGGAGTTGGTGGAGTTCTGCTTTTGTTTGATGGCGGCGATTAGTTTGTCGCGGGACCAACATTGCTCTTGAGCTTTGGCTTCTAGTTCGGCTCTTAGTTTTTCATCTTTGATGGCGATTAGTTCGCGGTAATGAGACCAGCTTAAATTTTTATTTTCTGGTGGAGATTTGTAGGCTTGGTAGAAGCTGGAGCAGCGGCTGAGGACGGTGCGTTCTAACTCTAATTCGGCTGAAATATCTTTGAGGATGGAGTTTCGGTAGTTGGAAATGGTGGTGAGAGATTCGGTGGTGATTCTTTCGCCGATTTTCCAATAGGTGAAGGTGAGTTGGTTGTTGGCTTCTTCGCCAGTTTTGTCGCGGCCATTTTCTATTAGGTTTTTGATGTCGGTTAGGAGTTTGGTGTATTCTTTATTGGAGAGGGTTTTAGGGGTTTCGATTTTGGGAGAAACTTGGGTTGTAGCTTTTTTCGGAGTGGATTTTTTAGAAGTAAGCGTAAATTTAGGGCTACAATCTAACCGCTGGTTTTTTTAAGTTTTAATTTTTACCAAAAAATCGAATTATGAACGCGCGCTCACAATCTTATATTTTCCTCATAATGTATATTATGTAAAATTGAATATCGGTCAATAATAACTTTTTGAGTTTTGAAAGATTTATTACTTTTGCTTGATTATCTGTTATTAGGTCTATACCAAAACATAAATTTATACTCACAGCTTTTATTCTTTGTCGCAATTTTTTCTCAAAAATCCTTTGTTGGCTGGACGGTTTTAGGATCTAATTTTTCTGTCTGAATAGTAGGAGATTCTGGACGCGGCGATATATTTTTACTTGGTGATAATGCTATATCATCAAGATTTGCTGAGTTATCCAAAGGTAATTCCACTTCTTGTAGAACTTCTTTTTTCTGATCAACAGAATCTATCTCAGTTTCTCCTCCTGAAGAAATTTTTGCTTGGGTGGTTTTGGCATTTCTATTTCCTCTCATTAACCATCTAAGGCCCACTACAGCGCTAAGTAATCCTAAAATAACTGTAGATGCAAAATTATAAGCCAAATTATCAGATTGTTTATTTCCTTTTTGGCCTATTTGAGCGCTCTGTGTCTGTCTTCCCCCTCCTAACAATCCTCTTTGTTCTCTTTGTTGATTTAGCCTTTCAGGCGAAGAAAATTTATCCATCATCAAATTTATTCCATCTAAATCTAATAAATCATGATCTTCTTTTTTAAAGATTACCGCCTTCGGCTTAGCTTTGTTCTCAACCAAGTCTAATATTTTTTTCCCAATCAAATTTCCTTTTTCAGTGATAATATCATAAGTGGATTTTCCCTCATGTTTTTTATGAAGGTCGAAGCCATTATCTAAAAGTAAATTTACCATTTTTACACTATCTTTACCCTTCAGATTATTGATTGCCAAAAGAAGGGCTGAGGCTCCGCTTCCATGTCTAAAATTCATATCGGCGCCCGAACCAATTAAATATTTTACGATATCAGGTTTATTGGCCATCACAGCTCCAAGGAATAAATTTAGACCTTGAGCATCAGGTTCATTAATAACATGGGTAAATTTTTCTTTGCTTGCGCCGCTATTTTTTAGAATAGTTAGGAAAATTTCAGAAGATGTCTTACCGACTATCGCATTTAAAAGATTTTGCTGATGTTTATTTTTTATTCCAATATCCAACTTTTGCCCAAGCAAAAAATCTAACTTACTGCTTTGATTGATTCTTGAGGATAAAGCAAGTTCTATGGCCGTGATTCCATCAGAAGTAGGATGATCTACAGATATCAGAGGAGAAAAATAATCATGCCATTCTTGGTATCTTTGGTTTGATTGCATGGAAGCGACATCATTCAAAACCGTCGTTAATTCTTCATCTGACAATCTCTGATCACTTTCTACTGTGCTTCGTGAAGTTAATTTGCGAAAATTATTCTTTACAAATTTCTTAAGTTCATCCTCTTTTTTTTGGTAATAAGTTCTGAATTTATCTAATTTTGTTTTGCCTTCTTGCCCTTTAATATCAGCTAATTGGGGCTGATAGTTATAAACTTTCATTTTATCAGATTTTGCTGATTTATATATAGCACTAAATCCTGTTGGATAGCTATCCAAAAAATCATCTTCTGTGGTAAAAGAAAAATCTGTAGGTTTTGTCAATATATCTTCAAAATGCTTGCTAAAGCCTTGATGATCTATGATCTCATCATCTCCGCCATGTAAGAATACAGATTGTCCACTTGCTAGATGAGTTTGAAGGTCGGGTTTCTTTAAAACTGTTCCCGCATGACAAGTTGAAATATGAAATGAAACTGGTTTTCCTTCGCCAAGATTCTCGTTTATTCCCGCTATTAATTGTCTATAATCTTCAGCAGTTCTAGGAGAAGTTATGTATCTTCCATCATCTAATCCATGCGCTAGCAAGACAACATTGTCAAATTTACCTCTATAGTTCATGCATTCCCTAATTTTATCCGGGATCGCTGGATTAAAATTTTGAACAACAAAAATCTTATCTCGATGTCTATTTAAAATTTCGATCATTTGGGGAGTCGGTTCCGAACCGTGAGCAATAAGTATTAAGCTTTTTGAAGTCATGTTTACTTTAGATAAAAGTTATTAATTATGTAGCTCTCCAACCAAGCTACTTGGCCTCGCCTTTAAAATTTTTACATTAGTAATCTGGCCGAAATATTTTTCGGCATCTTCGTCATTGGAAATATTAACGATTACAGATTGCAACCAAGGGCTTTTGCCCCAAAGTTGTTTATTGGCGGTTTTATTTTTTGGAGCTTCGCGTTCGAACATCACGGGCATCACAATTCCTTCAAACTTCTGATTAAACTCAGTTTGCTGCTGGCTTAAAAGTGTTTGAAGAATTTTTAGTCTTTCGTCTTTTATGCTTTCTGGAACTTGAATTTTAGCATCAGCAGCCGGAGTTCCTGGGCGTGGAGAATATTTGAAAGAATAGCACTGCGTGAATCCAACTTTTCTCACCAAATCTAAAGTATCTTCAAAATCTTGATCAGTTTCACCAGGAAAACCTACGATGAAATCAGATGACAAGCCAATGTCTGGAGAGCTTTTTCTAAGATCTTCAATTACTTTAAAATAATCTTGGCGAGTATGTTTGCGGTTCATCGCTTTCAAAATATTATTTGAACCAGACTGAATTGGTAAATGCAAAAATGGCATTAATTTGCTGACTTCTTTATGGGCTTGAATCAAGTCTGGTGTCATGTCACGCGGATGAGAAGTGGTATAGCGAATTCTTTCAACTTGAGGAATTTCAGCAATTTTGCGCACCAATTTAGCCAAATCTTGCACCTCACCTTTTTCGTTTAAACCGTGATAAGCATTGACATTTTGGCCGAGAAAATAAATTTCCTTCACTCCGCGCTCTACAAGTTTCAAAGCGTCTTCATAAATTTTGTGAGATTCGCGAGAATATTCAGCCCCGCGAGTGTAAGGAACTACACAAAATGTGCAAAATTTGTCGCATCCCTCTTGAACTGTGACAAAAGCGCTGGCGCCAGTTCCAGCCTTTGATTCTGGCAAAACATCAAATTTATTATTTGGAGTGAATTCTAAATTAATTTGTTTTTTCTTGTCGCGCAAAACCTTTCCAACCAAGTCGGGCAAGGTTTGATAGCTTTCTGGTCCAACAATAATATCCACAACATTTGAACGGCGGAAAATTTCTTCGCCTTCAGCTTGGGCAACACATCCAGCCACAGCAACAATCATTTGGCTGCCCTGCTCTTTCTTTTCGTCTTTGAATGGACGAAGTCGGCCTAAGTCAGAGAATAATTTTTCAGAAGCTTTTTCGCGAATGTGGCAAGTGTTTATAATCACCATGTCCGCGCCTTCTGGGGTTTCGGAAGTTTCGTAACCGATTGCTGTCATTAAGTCTTCCATGCGGTCTGAGTCAAAGACATTCATTTGGCAGCCGTAAGTTTTTATGTGTAGTTTTTTTGTCATTTTTTTGTTTCTTTGTTTAAAGCCCTCTTTGCAAAAGAGGGTGGATCAAATGCCAACGGCATTTGAGACGTTTGATTCAAAAGGTTAATCCGTTATCGATTTTAATATTTATTTTCGAGTATGTCGCGAGAAATCCTCCGTCACAACCGCTTTGTGGTTGTGCCACCTCCTTTTGCAAAGGAGGTTTAAGGTGCTTTCCAACCCGTCATTGTTACAACCTCGAAGGTGGCTTTTACAGAGCCATCTTCTTGGCTGTATTTTTTATAATAATTCTCAGAAATTTTACTTAAAAACTTTTTAGTAAAAAACTTCTTAGAGCGTTTATAAATAACATTTCCCTGCCCCATCATTTTTAAATCTTTTAGCAGATTTAAGGGATCTTTATAAAACACTTCAATCTTTTCGAAGTCAGAAATTGGGCTAACAAAGCCAGCTTTTTGAATTAAATGTGCCGCGGTTTTAACTTCAATGGTTGGCGGCAATCTTGGTGAAATTCCACCATAAATTTCATTTTCACTTTCAAACATCACAAATGCTAATTCGGATAAATTTTCTTCACCAAAAAAGCTGGCAATGAAGATGCCATTTGGCTTCAATATATCTTTAACTTGCAGCAAAAATTGCGGAATTAAATTTATATGTTGAAAATTTAGGCAAGTGACAATCAAGTCGAAACTATTTGATTTAAAAGGAAGAAACTCATCATCGGCTTTAACTTCGTTTTTAATTTTGGGGCCAGAATTATCAGAAGCAAAATCGCAAATTTCAGTTTGCACAGAAAGTTTTACTTTTTTCTTTAAGGCAATTTGTTCAGATAAATAGCCATCTCGCGACCCAATTTCTAAAACCGCATCGAAGTCGCGATTTATAAATTCCAAACTCTCAACAATTTTATTTGCAACTTCGCGTTGTAAAAAATTAAACTCATCAAATTGTTTAGCGCAGCGCGCGCGATTTTGACGCAGCAAAATACGATCAAATATCAATTCTGATTGCGGTTCTAAACTCATTTAAAGATGCGGAATTTTTTTAAGAAAATCATTGAGATATTTTTCCCCAATCAATGCCTATGTTGTAATAGCTTGATTGGACAAGAAGGCGCATTTTGTAGCAGCTGCTGGAGCAAATTGCAATTCATAACTGAGCCAAAATGCAATATTTGTTCTCACCCTTTTGAATATTTGATTGCCGAAAATTTGCTTTGCCCAAAATGCTTAGTGCAAAAGCCATCTTATGACAAAGCGATTGTGGTTTTTCGTTACAACACTGTGATTAAAAAAGTTATCGCCGACTTTAAATATCGCGACACCACTTATCTTTCTAAAAAATTTGCTAAAATTTTATTTGATCGCTGCAAAAATGAGATTGGCGCTTGCGATTTGATTGTGGCGGTTCCGCTGCATAAAAAAAGATTAAGAAAAAGGAAATTTAATCAGGCGGTAATTTTGGGAAGAGATTTGGCTAAACTTTCTGAAAAAAGATTTTTTTATGATTTGTTACTGCGAATAAAAAATACTACACCACAAGTTGAGCTAAGAAAAAAGCAGCGCCAGAAGAATTTGAAAAATGCTTTTAGGCTGAATGAAAAATATTCAAGCAATATAATTGGTAAAAAAATTTTACTAATTGATGATGTCACAACTACGGGAACAACTTTAGAAAATTGCGCTGAAATTTTAAAAAAATTTGGTGCTGCAAAAGTTGTTACATTAACAATCGCCAAAACAATTTATCGCTAATCAATCCACAAAGATATTGAATTTCTTTTTCAGGGGTTGGAATTTAGAATGTGAAAGCGGGAAGAAATCTTAAAAATTCGAAAAAATTGTTTTTAATTCATGTATAAAGAAAATCCTCAAAAGACAGTTCAGAAAGCCAAAAATAAAGCCCAGAAAAAAGCATTCACTCTGATTGAGCTTTCAATGGTTATAATCATCGCCTCACTTCTTATTTCTACTTCTCTTTCTTCATCATTAAATTCTATTAAAAATACCAAAGAAAAAATCTCTAAAGCGCGTATGGAAGAGATTTATCAAGCCTTGGGAAATTATCTTTTGGTTAATAAAAGATTGCCCTGCCCAGCTTCCTTGAAAAAAAGTAAATTAGTTGATGCTGATTATGGAACTGCGGTTGCGGTTAGCGGCGGAACTTGTGCTGGAGCTGGTGTCTATGTTAATGGTAACTATGCTTATGGAATGGTTCCCATATTAGATTTGGGATTAATGCCAGATATGGCTGAAGATGGATTTGAAAGCAAATTTTCTTATGTGGTTGATAAAAACATGGTGGCGATTTCAACCTTTGATACCTCTAACGGTTCAATAGTAGTAAAAGAAAAAAGGTCTTATGGATTAACTACAATAACTAGTAAGGCGGCTTTTGCTTTGATTAGTCATGGAAACAATCAATTAAATGCCTATCCATCAGTTTCATCTGTAAGAAACAATGATTCACCAGAAAGTGATGAAACAGGAAATAGTTTTACAATTGTGAATGATAATATAGTTCCGCCAACCGCCAATTACGATTCTAATTACTATGCAGTAGATAGTAATAATGAAAGATTTGACGATTTCATGTATTACAAAACTAAAAAACAAATGGTTCTAGATTTTGGCGCTCTTTCTATACTCTCTTGCTCATCGGCTTCATCTTCTACAAGTCTTTATGGTACTACTATAACTTGGCCTCAAGCATATTACGGACAAGTTCCTACTGCCAACACTTCTTGCCCAACCAATTGGACTAATGGAGTTTTAACTCCAACCAGAAGATGTGGTGCTTTTGGTGTTTGGGATCAAGTGATTGAGCCTTGTGCCCCTACCACTTAATATTGAAAATCTTAATAAATTTGATGCAAAATATTTATAAAAAAAATCACAAAAAGGCTTTCAGTTTAATTGAGCTTTCCATTGTTCTTTTGATCAGTTCGATCTTGATGACCGGTGCTTTGTCGATCTCGGTTAATGCTGTTAATAATGCTAAAATTAAAGAAACCAAAGATCGTATAAATAAAATATATATTGCCATGGGGCAATATTTGTTGGTCAATAAAAAACTTCCTTGCCCAGCTGAAATAAAAAAGAGTAAAACCAATGATTCAGATTATGGAGTTGCTTCCGCTGGGGATGCTTCTTGTAATAATGGTGCCAATACTTCTGCTTATACATCTGGTAATAAAGGCTATGGAATGGTTCCAGTGCAAAATTTAGGCTTGCCTCTTGATATGGCTGAAGATGGTTTTGGAAATAAATTTGCTTATATTGTTGATAAGAATATGACATCGTCCACAACTTGGGCCGCAACTGACTCCTCAATAACAGTAGTAGAAAAACCCGCAGGCACTGAAGTTAATTCAGTTGCTAATGCAGCTTTTTTTATCATTAGTTATGGAGCTAATCAAAATGGTGCCATAGGTGCTGATTCCAATGTTCAAAATACCGCTTCAACCGATTCTGATGAAATAGCTAATAGTTTGTATAGCCCTTTTGAATCAAGCAACCCGCCTACAGGAAATTTCGGTGCTAAAATCATATATTCATCAGGAAATAGTGACATATTTGACGACATTGTTTTCTATAAAACCAGATCACAAATGGGGATGGATTTTAATGCTTTAGATTATTTTAAATGTTTAAGTTATACCGTTGCAGATGTTTATGACACTACTGATATCAATTGGCCTGACGGATATTATAATCAGATTGTAGTTGCGAATACAGCTTGCCCTTCTGGATGGACTAATGGTCCTGCTAAGCCAACCAGAAGATGCGGTGCTAATATGGTCTGGAGCGATATTATTAATCCTTGCCAAAAAGACTCTTAGTTTATTATTTGATGAAAAATATGTATAATAGAAATCGCAAAACAGCTTTTAGTTTAATCGAGATTTCCATCGTTATTCTAATAAGCTCGATCTTAATGACGGGAGCTGTTTCAATCTCAGTTAATGCTGTTAAAAACGCTAAAATTAAAACCACTAAAGCGCGCATTAATGATATATACGCAGCTTTGGGACAATATTTGATAGTTAATAAGAAACTACCTTGTCCAGCTGAAATAAAATTGAGCAAAACCGATAATGCTAATTACGGTTTAGCTTCAAGCGGAGATGGATCCTGCAATAACGGCGGCAATACCTCATCTTATTCCAACAATACTGGTAATATTAAAGCTTATGGCATGGTACCCGTACAAACTCTGGGAATACCTCTAGATATGGCCGAAGATGCTTTTGGAAATAAATTTGCTTATATTGTTGATAAGAATATGACCCGCGCTGCTGGATCGGGAAATAGCTTTGAAGGTACAGAAGGAAATATGACAGTTGTGGAAAAGTCGGCAGCAACAGAAGTGAATAGTATTTCTAATGCAGCTTTTTTTATCATTAGTTACGGAGCAAATCAAAATGGCGCTATTGCTGCTGATTCAAATTTGCAAATGACTGCTTCAAGCGATGCTGATGAAATTTCCAATAGTCTTGTAGTTACGAATGAAGGAAGCAATCCACCCTTAGCCAATTTTGGAGCTAAAATAATATATTCATCAGGAAATAGTGAGACATTTGATGATATAGTATTCTATAAAACTAGGCCACAACTAGCGATGGACTTCAATATTATGGATTATTTAACCTGCCCTACTCAAACCTTTACAAATGTTTACGGTGCAAACAGTATGGCTTGGCCAGTCGGATATTATAATCAGATTATAGTGGCATCAACCACTTGTCCTTCTGGATATACTAATGGCCCTGTGAGACCAACTAGAAGATGTGGCGTTAATGGAACTTGGGGAGAAATAATCAATCCTTGTCAACAATAATTAGGTTTTATGTTTAAAAAAACCAAAAAAAGCACTAAGTCTTATAGAGTTATCGGTAAGGCGATATGTCTCATCTTTTACCAATTATCTTTTCTTTAAAAATTAATTCTTGAACTTTAAAAGGTTTTTTTTCTAAGTTCTTTACTTTGCTGACTTTAGAAAATAAAAACTAAAAATAATGTTAAAAAATCGCCTTAAAAAATTCCTCAGAGCCTTTAGTCTTATTGAGCTTTCGGTCGTTATTATGATTTTATCGGTGGTAACAGCCGGCTTTTTATCAACCTCGGTTAGTAGCCAAAATAATGCTAAACTAAGATCGTCCAATGACAATATTCCCATCATATATAAAGCCTTAGGAAAATATTTACTAAGCAATAAAAAACTTCCTTGTCCGGCCTCACTAAAAGAAATAAGAATTTCCTCAACAACTTACGGAACTGCTGCTACGGCTACAGATTGTGTGGCTGCTGGTGTTTATAAATCTACAAGTCAGGTTAATATAGTTTATGGAATGGTTCCGATTAAAGATCTTCAACTAGATAGTAAAATTGCTGAAGATGCTTATGGAAATAAGTTGATATATGTTGTTGATAAAAGACTTACCAGAACTGACCAATCTCTGAATAGTTTTGAAGATAATGTGAGTAACACAACTATTATTCAAATTAATGCCAATGGTTCTGCTGTTACAACTGCGGCTTTATTTGCGATTATCAGTCGCGGTAATAACGGACTTGGATCTTTCAATGCTAACTCAGCTTCTATGGGAACGGCTTCTACAATTTCGGAAGAATTAGGTAACGACCTTACTTCTATTAATGACGGAGCTTCTCCTCCAACATCGACTTTTGACAATATTTTTTCAGCCAGCTCAAACAACGGATCTTTTGACGATATAGTTTTTTACAAAACCAGAGATCAATTATTTGACGAATTAAATCTTTGGTCACTTATTCCATGTGCTGCCGGTGCTGCTGAAACTCTTTATTGCGGAACTAGCTTCACTTGGCCAAAAGCTTATTACGAACAGGTAGTTTCTGCCAATCAAACTTGTCCTTCTAATTGGAATTCTCCTCAAAAACGCCCTACTAAAAAGTGCGGTAAAAAAGGTGTTTGGGAAAGTGTCGTTGATCCATGTACTACCTCTGATGCAGGAGCTGCGGTTTGTTGGGTTGGATATTGCACCAAAACCAGCACTTATGGAAGTGGCTCTATAGATGCCTCATATTCTGCTGGAAAAGTTGCGCCAGGAACTGTTATTACTTTGTCTTGTAAAAGTGGCTATTCAAAAGCTATAGATGGCGGCACAAGTGGTTCTTATGCTAACGAATGTGGTGTAAATTCTTACTCTTACGACAGAACCAATGTTGCGCCTACCGTAACTTGTAATAATGGTTCTTGGAGTGGCGTTTCAAATGATTGTACCGCTTGCAGAGGTTGCACGGGATATTCTGGATATGATCAAAATCCTGGAATCAGTCAATCCATGAGCTGTAATAGTTACTCTACTAATCTTGCTACAATTATTAGTGAATGTAAAAATATCGGCCTATCAGTTAATAATGGTTCTACGATTAATATAGGTCATACACACTCCAGAAGATGTAAATCTGGTGGCAACAATGTCTGCAACGAAAGAAATGTCTGTGCAGCTGCAACTGTTAAATGTTTAGATGGTAAATTCTATTATCAAGGTAGCGCAAGTCATAGTTTAGGAGGCGATGATTCATGTGATCGCGGAAATGGTTATTATAATTGTGGCAGCAGTTCACAAAGTTGTGGTGGCTAAAACTTCTCTTCCCATCGCCTTTGATTAACTATAATAAAAAAGCCCTCTTTGGAAATTTCCAAGGAGGGCTTTTTTGTCCAAATTATGTCTAACTGTAATCTCGAACTTTATTGAGAGATCTGATGATTCTTAATACCTTAATACCAAAGCTCATGAGATCTCTCACTAAAGTTCGAGATGAAAGTTGTTTAAAGCAACTCATCCAAAATTTTCTGCGAACTTAAATACCAAGCATCAGCGTCGCTATTGAACTTACTTTGATTAAAACGACGATTAAAAACTCTAGTCAAATGCTGCATTTCTAAATCAAATTCATAGCTAAAATTAGATATTTTATAACCAAATTTTGCTAAATCCTTTCTGATTTGAGAGATTTTAGAGTCTTTATTTCCTAAGACAAAAAGCATTTCATCTTCCCAATCTTCTAAAGAATTTTTTGAATAAATTCCCACGCCATTTTCAGCTAAAAATTTCCAATCAAATAAATGCGAAGGATCTTGTTTGCGATCTAGTAAATGGCGTTTCGCAGAATCTTCAATTTGGTCTGAATAATAAGCAATGTCGCTGTGACCAACAATGTTGCTATTCTCAATAGCATATTTCCCTATTAAATATTTACACA
>Ga0209191_1000412_pt1 | contig 33645 bp, 47 predicted proteins | sample S_130626_EF_Meta_FD_187320 | JGI IMG/M metagenome (GOLD analysis project Ga0209191, IMG submission 187320) | Freshwater microbial communities from Lake Simoncouche, Canada to study carbon cycling - S_130626_EF_MetaG (SPAdes) (version 2) | ecosystem: Environmental > Aquatic > Freshwater > Lake ...
AAATTCAGGATTTTTGCATGATTTTTTAGGGCAAAATGAGGTGATAAAGTGACTAGAGGTAGAAAACCTAATAAGAGACAAATATTATCTCTTAATCCAAACCCAAGACCATCGACTGTGAACCCATCACCTGTTGAATGGGATGTGAACGATCCAAGAATGCCAGACTGGTTAGATGCAATAGGTCAGAAAAAGTGGCACGATCTTCTGACAGGTTTAAAACCAATGGCTATTCTTTCATCAGTCGATGCTGATGCGATTGCAGTCTACTGTGCGATGTATTCCCAAGTGGTTAGGTGCCAGCAACAGATTAATAATTCTGGTGGATTCATTCAGGAGGAAGGCCGACCAAAAAAATCAGATCCTGCAGTAGATCAGCTAACCAGTTTATCAGCCCGACTTTCCACCCTTGGGAAATCTTTGGGGCTATCACCGATGGCCAGATCCAAGATGGTCAGCGATCCTGTGGTTACCCAGGGCAATTGGATCAAGGATTTATGTGGTGTGGATATTGGTGCCAATGGCGATTAAGAAACCCAAGAAAAAACCTGCTGCTGCAGATCCATTGATCATTCCATTTATCGAACGAGCCTTGAAACATCACAAGGGTGAATGGTCAGGGAAGCGTTTCGCTTTGCAGGAATGGCAGAAGGAAATACTGCGTGAAGTGTTTGGGAAAGTGGACAAAGACGGCAACAGGATTATCAGGCAAGTTTATCTTGAGGTTCCAAGGAAAGCAGGCAAGACAACCCTAGCATCAGCCATTGCTCTATGGCTTTTGATAGAAGGTGAACCAGGTGCAGAGATCTACAGTGCAGCAGCTTCTAGAGAGCAAGCACACATCTGTTTTGATTCGGCTAAAAACATGGTGGAAGCTTGCCCACCACTAGCTGCAAAACTGCAACCATTCAAAAATACCATCATCTATCCTGACACGAAATCGTTTTACAAGTCGATTAGTGCGGATGCACACACAGCGCATGGTGGCAACCCTCATGGAATTGTAATTGATGAATTGCATACTCAGAAATCGCGCGAACTTTATGACACCCTGATGACTGGAACACTAGCTAGACGGCAACCATTGTGTGTAATGATTACCACTGCTGGAAGTGATCGAACATCTTTCTGCCACGATATGCACAGTCAGGCTATGAAATGGTTGGATGGAACTATCCAGGACAAAACATTCTATGCAAAGATCTTTGCTGCTGATTTGGATGATGATTGGACCAGTGAGGATACATGGCGCAAAGCTAACCCTGGCTATGGGATCACAGTTAAGCCAGCCTATTTTCATCAGAAGGTTCAGGAATGCAAGGACAACCCAGCACTTGAAGCAGCTTTTCGCAGGGATCATTTGAACCAATGGATTGAAACCGATGTCCGATGGATCAGTCCGTTGAAGTGGGATGAGTGTGAAATAGCAGCACCCGATATGACTGGGAGGGAATGCTGGGCTGGACTGGATCTTTCAGCCACTATGGATCTCACAGCACTGACTTTGTTTTTCCCTAGCACTCATGAAGATGAACCACACTATGTGCTGCCCTTCTACTGGGCACCTGAGGAAGCTGATAAACTGCGGGAGCGACTCAACCGATTTAGAATTGGTCCATGGGTGAAGTCTAAAAAGATCACAGCCACCCTGGGCAATCGGGTGGACTATCGTCAGATCAAACGAGACATCATGCAGTTAGGTGAAATCTACAAAATTCAAGAGATTGCATACGACCCTTGGCACTCTGATCAGATCGTTCATGAACTGTCAGATGATTTCACGATGGTCAAGTTCGGTCAAACCCCAGTAAACCTAAGCCCACCCACAAAAAAACTAGAGGAATGGATTTTATCAAGGCAGATTTCGCATGATGGAAACCCTGTTTTGAGGTGGAATCTAGGCAACATCTCAGTATCTCTTGATGACAATAATAACTACAAGTTGTCGAAAAAGAAAAGTCGTGACAAAATAGACGGGATTATAGCTTTGGTGATGGGATTAGGTCGCTGGATGGTCACCGCAGGGGCAGAAACGCACAATGAAACCACAGGAGCAGGGATAGAATTCCTGTAAAATTATGCCATTTAAAGCCCTCAGATCATTTGTTTCGCAAACAATCGGCAAATGGGGTGGCTACAGTGTCCTAAGTAACTATGGTTCATGGTTCTATAGCTCAACTAGCACCGCAGGCGCACAGGTAAACCAAGCCACCGCACTCACATCATCCGCAGTGTGGTCTGCTGTCAGGCATATTTCGGAAGGTGTTTCAAGCTTACCACTTATCCTTTACAAAAAAGGCGCAGATGGTGCCAGAGTTTGTGCGGAATTTCATCCCCTATACAGAATTTTAAAAGATCGTGCTAACCCTGAAATGTCGTCTATGATCTTTCGGGAAACTCTCATGGGGCATGTGTTGACCTGGGGAAATGGATACGCAGAAATTGAACGAGATCCTGACACCGGCAGAGTGGTTGCACTTTGGCCTTTGCGCCCAGATATCATGGAACCTGTGCGTGATAAAAATGGTGATCTGTTCTATCGCTATGGATCTTTGATCTTTCTCCCTGAGGAAATCTTCCACATCAAAGGTTTGGGTTTTGATGGTGTCAAAGGTTACTCGGTGGTAGCGCAGGCTAGGGATGCAATTGGGCTTTCGATGGCCCTTGAAAACTTTGGCAGTACCTTTTTTGGCAATGGTGCAAAACCTGCAGGGGTCATCTCAGTACCAGGGAAACTATCAGCAGAAGCTTTGCAAAATATGCGGAAGTCTTGGGAGGATATGCACTCATCCCAAAGGAATGCACATCGAGTAGCCATCCTGCAAAATGGCGTTACCTTCCAGAGCATTGGCACTGATCCAGATGATAGCCAGTGGCTAACATCCCGAGCATTTCAACTTCAAGAAATCGCGCGATGGTTTAAAATACCTTCTAGCAAGCTGGGTGATAATGCAAATAAGACCTACAGCAGCTTAGAACAAGACAATTTAGCATTCCTTCAGGAAACCCTGCGACCATGGATGGTTAGGTGGGAACAGGAAATCCAGCATAAGCTGATTTGTGACATGGATTCCATGTACGCAGAACATAATAGCGATGCACTTCTGCGATCTGATTCTGCTGGTAGGGCTGCATTCTATGCCAGTGCTTTGTCTTGGGGATGGCTAAGCCGTAATGAAGTCCGCATGATGGAATCACTTAGCCCATTTGAGGGTGGTGATTCTTACATGACACCCAAAAACATGGACCCAACTTTTGGCCCAGGACAAACACCGGAAGCGGTGGATCAGTCCAAGACACTAGGTCAGATGCCATACGATGAGCCAGGACTAATTCCGATACCAGTTCCACCACCCCAACAAAATACCTTTGGTTTTGCTAAATTGTTGGAAGCTGCCCGAAAACAAATTAGGAAGATTGAATCTCACCACCTTGCAAGGATTTCCAATAAGCCTGGGGAATTTATCCCAGCCTTAGAAAAGTTTCTGGAAGCACATCAGGAAAGGGTGCAAATCATCCTTGAACCTGTGATGGAATTTATTAAGCCTGAATCGGGCGGTGGTGTCCGAGCTGCTGCTGATCACTGTGAAGCATTGAAGGCTGAATGGTTGGATCTTGCTGGATCAGCAACACCAAGGAACCTAAAACTTTTGGCCGATGCTAAATTAGTAAACTGGATCGATACCAAAGCTAACTGGGAGAAAACATCATGGTTAAACTAGAAACGAGATTCACTACGGAATTCCGAGTGGAGCAAGATGGAAAGAAGTTAGTAGGCTATGCTGCTAAGTTCTCACCTAACAGGTCGCAGGATCTCGGTGGATTCATCGAGCAGATCGATTCTAGAGCTTTCAGTCGATCACTGGCACAGGGTGCAGATGTTCGCGCACTTATTAACCATGATCAAAACCTAATCCTAGGAAGGTCCACCAGCGGAACCTTGAATCTTTCAGTTGATTCTGAAGGTCTGCTTGTAGAAATTACCCCACCTGACACCAGCTATGCAAGGGATCTCATGGTCTCGATGAGTAGAGGTGATGTAACCCAGATGAGCTTTGCCTTTGTGACTAAAAAAGATTCATGGGATAAAGAGGGAGATAGTAATATCCGAACCCTGCTTGATGTAGACCTTCATGATGTGTCTGCAGTTACCTACCCTGCCTACTTGAATACTGAAATAGGGCTAAGAAGTTTGTCAAGTTTCTTAGCAGAAAAACAGAATCAGGAATTAGAAATGCAAAGAAGAATCAATCTGGTTAACCTTTTAAAAGTTAAATAATCATGGTTGAGTTAATGCATCCAGACTATTTGATACCTAGTCTATGGATGATACTTATTTTCATGATAGGAGTTATTTTAAATATTTGGGCTATTTATAACGATGATCATCCCGGCTCTGATGATTATTTTTAAGACTAAAATTATATAGGCATATTTAAACTTTATTGATAGCATGGTTTCATTACTCTTTCATGAGGATGGAACCATGGGTCATGCTGTTTTCATTGTGCTGCACTTCCTAGCATTCATGTGCGGATTCTTTGGGTTATTCATCACCATACCCCTGCATGTGATCTATGCAACGATGGCTAATCAGAACCAGGCACCAGCACCACCACAAAACATGGGTCATTTAATTGGATTGTGCATTCGGGTAATTCTAATATTTGTTGCAGGTTTCTTTGTGTTTTTAATATTGGCCCCAGTTTATGTTTACCTGAAAAGTAATATCTCTTGGTTAAGATAACACCCATCCAATCAATCAGCCCCTAGCTAATCCTAGGGGCTTTTTTTATTCCTTAGTTCACGCAAAGCCATTTCCCTGAACTAAGCCACATCCTTAGTTCACTTTGCTGGACTACTGATTTGATCACGAAATCTGTTTCGTTAGCAAACGCATAAACACTATAAACATAGCCATTCACCATGCGGTCATTTCCTTCATTCCCTACGATTTGACACATTCCCAACCCATGTGAAAATTGATGTAGCCATAGCAGTATTTACGCATGGTGGCCCCAGAGCATTCTGGATCGGTGCCACTGCGTATGGCACCAAAACAATTTTTAGGGGATGACACACATGGCTATTGCCGAACTTAGAAAACTTCAAAGTGATCGAGTTGAAATAGTTACCAAGCTGGAAGATCTTTCCAAGCGAAACCTGACACCAGAAGAGCAAACCGCATTTGATGGTTTGGTTACTCAAGTCGCAGGAATTGATGAACGAGTCAAAACACTGGAGGATGAAATGGCACAAGACGCAAGCGCAGACGCAGCAGCAGCTCCTGCACCCGCAGCAGCTCAACAGAATTCTGCAAAGCTTGACCTTATCAAAAGGTCTACCCGCAAGTCAGCACCCATGTATGGTGCAGCAAACTTTGTTTCTGACCTAGGTGATAAGCGAGCTACCAAAAATAGATCTGATGCATTTCGTGGGTGGATGCTTAAAGGCACAAAGGGATTTAGATCGGAATTTGCCAAGGCAGCTCATGAAATTAATTTTGATCTTAATAGCAATACCATCAACATTGAAGGTATAGCTGAAGATCGCGCTCAAGGTATCGGATCGACTGGCATCGGTGGTGCTTTAATTAATCCAACTTTTTATGGCACTTTGACCAGTGCTTTGAAAGATTATAACGGTGTTCGCCAGATCGCTAAGATTTTGCAAACCAGCAATGGTTCAAACATCAGCATGCCTTGTTTGGATGACACAGCCAATGCTGGAACCTTGATTGCAGAAAACGGTTCTATCTCGGAAGTGGCTTTGACTTTCACCAGCAAAACCAGCACTCCCTATAAGTTCTCTTCTGGTCAGATCCTGACTAGCTATGAACTTTTGCAAGATTCCTTGATCGATGTGGAATCCCTTGTAGCTCAAACTGCAGGTGTAAGGATTGGCCGAATTGAGGAAAGCTTATTTACCACTGGTAGCGGAAGTGGTGAACCTCAGGGGGCTGTGACTGCTAGTTATGTTGGTGTAACTGCTAGTTCAACCACTGCCATCACCATTGATAATGTGCTTGATTTATTTTTCTCGCTGGACCCAGCTTATAAGCAAAGCACTGGCTGTGCATTCATGTGTCACAGTTCGGTTTTGTCTGCGCTTTCCAAGTTGCGCGGTTCGGATGGTCATCCTGTTTTGTCTAACAACTATAATCAAGCAGATGGCCGAGTGCCAATGATCCTAGGATATCCTGTAGTCATCAACCAGAACATGGCTAGCACAATTGGTGCTGGTGCTAAAGTTCTATTGTTTGGTGATTTTTCTTCTTATCTTGTGCGTGATGTTGCGGGTGATGGCGGTCTAACTATCGTTAGACAATCTGAAACCTATGCAACCTCTGGCCAAATCGGTTGGGTTGCTATTCACCGTAGTGGTGGTCTTTTGTTGGCTGCAAACGCAACCACTCAGAACCCACTTAAGCACCTTAAGATGGCAGCATCCTAATGATAGTAAAAATATTAATCAATCTGGTTGGCCTTGGCAAAGGTCTAAGTGCCGACCAGATAACTGAAATCCCTGACGATGTCGCTGCTGAGTGGTGCAGGATTGGTTATGCCAGTCCTGTATCACAAGCGGTGCCAGAAAAAGCCACTTCCAAGATCACACCTGAGGTGAGAGATGCAACTACTAGGATCGTATCAGGTGATGTCACAGCCAACGCAGGAACCAGTCAGCCTGGCAGAAGCAAAAAGCCACCTAAGGATTGATGGCACTTACGATGATACCCTAATAGGTTTATGCATTGGGGCAGCTCGCCAATACTTTGAAAACAGTTGTCAGATTCATATAGCACAGAAAACAGTGCAGCTAGTCTTGGACAGTTTCCCTGCCACAGTTCCAAACCTGACAGTGACTTCAAATATTAATTACCCATTCCAAACCAAGTATTATCCGTTTGACGGAACGATTTACCTCACTGGCCCAGTCCAGTCTGTGGAGAGTGTTTCCTACACCGATACAGCCTTGACTGAGCAAAGTTTAACAGGATATCGGGTAGACCTGATTAGCAGCCCTGCAAGAATAACTTATGCCAATACATGGCCGACTACAGCCAAGATAACTAATTCAGTTCGGGTAAATTACACTGCAGGTTTTACCACTGTAAACATGCCCAAGCTTTTAAAAAGTGGAATGCTTTTCTATGTTGGGCATCTTTATGAAAACAGAGAAGGTGTAGTTACTGGAACCATAGCCACAGATATTCCTTTAGCAGTGGAATCCATCATTCAGCAGTACAGCTCAGGAGTCTACCATTGAAAAGTGGACCGATGAGATACCGAGTTGAAGTCCAAGAGATTAGCAGCACACCTGATGCGCTGGGTCAGCCAACAATCACATGGAACACAACGCAGACAGTTTATGCACAGATCATGCCTTTAACAGCGCGCGAACTTTACTTCACTAAAACAGTCCGACCTGAAACCACCCATCGAATAACCCTTAGGTATTTTGCAGGGTTGACTAGTGCAAACAGGCTCAAGATGGGATCAAGGATTTTTAATATCGTTGGGCTAATTAATCAGGATGAAATGAAACGAGCATGGCTAGTTGATGCAGTGGAGGTGCCATGAGTAAACTAGACCGATCCAAGTTAATCAAGGCTGGTAAAGTTTCCATTGAAGGATTGGATGCCCTATTGCAGACCTTCAAAGATTTATCGGGTGGCAAGTCCGATACCAAGCTTGTGTCAGCCATGCGCTATGCCCTTGTACCACTTCAAAAACAGATGAAATCCAATGCACCAAGGCTTAGGACTAACAAGAATAAAGATGGCAGGACTGGCCTATTAAGAAAAGCTATAGCTGTAAAGGCTAGAAAATACGGTAGAGGTAAGAATAAAAAAATAGTGGGATTGGTGGGTCCAAAGTTCAGTGATGTTGGCACTAGGCCAAATGGGAAAAAGAAACTTCCACCTCACAAGTATGCACATCTTGTTGAGAGAGGCGCAAAACCACACAGGGTAGGCACCTACATGCATCCAGGCGCAACAGCAAAACCCTTCATGAAGCCAGCATTAGAAGCAGTTGGTGAGCAAATTTTTAATAGGTTTGCTGAAAAGATGAAGGAAATTATTCAGCAGTCAGGAGGCCGAAAATGATAGAAGCTGAACTATACTCCTACATTACTGCTCAAGCTTCCATTACTAGCCTTGTAGGAACTCGCATCTATCCTGACACCGCACCGCAGAAATGCGATTCCCCATTCATAGTATACAGCAAGATTGACACCACCCGAGAGATGCATCTTAGGGGTGCAACTGGGGTCTGTGTCGCAAGGTTCCAGCTCGATGTGTATGCATCAAGCCGTATGATTTGCGAAACGATTATTGAACAGGTTAGACTTAGGTTTAGTGGTTTTAAAGGTAACTGGGGAACCACATTCATTCATCAGGTTCGGATGGAATCCGAATCAGTTGGATGGGATATTGAGTCAGGGAAGGACACAGGAATCCATACCGGAAGTGTGGATCTAGTTGTAATTTTTACAGAATCCACCACCGATTTTTTTGGAGGCTAGAATTATGCCAGAATTAGCAGTAGCACAAACTTATGGAGTTACCCTCACCGCAGGCACTGCGGTAGCTGAAGTGATATCTATCACTCCACCACAGAGCAAAACTTCAGCTATACAGACCAGCAACCTTTCCACCACTGGTCAAACCCACACCTTTATCGCAGGCTGGGAAGATCCAGGGGAAATGTCGTTTGAAGTTCATTTAACTGCAGCAAATTTAGCAGCCATGAATGCGCTTGCAAATGCTACGCCTGTTGTTGAAACCACATTTACGATTGCAATTCCTAGTCCTATCAGTTTATCGCTTGCAGTCAAAGGTTTTATTACCTCTAGAGGTATTAGCACCATTGCAGTGGGTGATGACCTGATCAAGGCATCTTTCACAGTTAAAGTTTCAGGCGCATGTTATGTATAATTTAGGAGTTTTTTAATATGTCTTTATCTCGATCACAGATCCTTTCAAAAAAAGACAACCTGCCTAGGCAGGAAGTTTTAGTTCCAGAATGGGAAGGATCTGTATGGGTCAGAAGTCTTACTGTTGGCGAACGAGATAGCATAGATAACGAATTCAACGCAGCACGAGTCAAGAATAAAACCCCTGACAACCTTAGAGCAAGGATGCTTATTAAAGGGTGCTGCGATGAAAAGGGAAAAGCATTATTTACAGAAGCGGATATCGCTGAAGTGAATGTGTTACCTGCAACGATCTTGGAAAAGATCTTTGATGCGATTCTAAAAATTAATCGCATTGGAGCAGGGGCAGTAGAGGATGCGGAAAAAAACTAAGGGAAAGCCCGAGTAGATTATTTCTATTCAGGCTGGCTGGACATCTGAAAAAGATGGTCAGTGAGATCGAGCAGGATATGAGCCATTCCGAATTCATGGAGTGGGTCGCGTTTGCTAGGATCGAACCCATAGGGGATGCGCGATTAGATTTCCTAGCTGGGAGTGTTCAGCATACTCAGGTTGCTTGCACATCAACCAGCAAACACAAGCTATCTGATTTTATCCCTGATTGGTTAGGTGAACGAGCAGTAGAGCAAAAGCAGACCCCTGAAATGCTTGCAGCAATTTTAGGCGGGTTGGTTACTAAGCAAAGGAAATAGACATGGCAGATACATCCTTAGGACGAGCCAGTCTATCCGTTACAGCAGATCTTTCAGGCTTCACATCTTCCCTAGACACAGCATCCACAAAAGTTCAAGCCTTTGGTAGTAGCAGTGTAGCTGCAGCTATGGATGCCAATAAGGTTACTACCGCAACCGAAAAGGTTACTCTCTCGCTTGAGCAGCTCCAACAGGCAGCAGTATCAGGTTCCATCAATGCGACCATGTTCAAGCAAACATCTGCAGCAGCTAAGCTGGCAGTGGATCAGATGGTCTTGCTCGATGGCGCAACCCTGTTGTTGATGAAGGATGAAAACGAACTTCAATTCCAGACTGCTAAACTTCAGACAGGTTATAAAGAGCTTGAAAATAATCTGATGAAGACAGATGCAGCATTCAAGAATAATACGCTCTTGATCGAGTTGAACACCCAGAAGCAAAAGCTGTTGGCCCTTGAAAATAAGAATGTAATTGCATCCATGATGGCGGTGGATGATCAGGCAATAGGCTATGCAGCCAACACCAAAACACTTAACGCAGAATTAGACATCAATGCCAGAAAGCTTGAACTGCAAGCACGACAAATGATGTTAGATACTGGGGCAACCAAAGCCCTTCATGATGAGCTAGTGAAATTAGAAGAACAGGAAAAAGCCCTGGCATTAGCAGAAGATAAAGTAAAGGGCATTAACCAGCCAGTTCCAATCATCGAACCACCCGCAGTAGTTGAACCACCCAAAGTGGATACGAATACACCTGAGTATGTCCAAGAGCAAATCAACCTAAAGTCTAAGACCGATCTAGCATCCAAAGCTTTGGAACTGCAAGCAAGGCAAATGAATGTAGATAGTGGGGCTACTAAAAAGCTTCATGATGAGATGGTCAGGTTGGAGCAGATTGAACAAAAGTTAATCGCTGCTGAGAATAAGGCTAGGGGAATTCCCCCACCCCTACCGATCAAGCCACCACCGATTCCAGAGAATAAGAATACTGCTGCCTATGTCACGAATGCAAAAAAGATGTCTGCAGAAACGGACATCTTAAATAAGAAACTGGATATGCAAGCTAGGCAGATGATGATAGCTGATGGTAGTGCCGCCAAGTTAGCCAGGGAATTATCAGCATTAGAAAAGGCTGAAAAGAAACTGTCCGATGCTGAAATAAAATTAGGAATTAGAAAACCACCAGAAGAGAAAAAAGCTAAAGAATCTAAAGGTGGCATGAAAATCACCGACATGCTCGGCATCGGATTTTTTACATCCGCATTCAGCAAAATCTTTGATGGTGCTTTGAATCTGGTAACTAAGATTACATCCTCTGTGATTGATCTAGGTGCCAAGGTTATTGAATCTGGAAGTAAGTTTCAGGAACTAGATAACAGGCTTAAGGCACTGACCGGATTTAAAGGGATAGCTAAAGGACTTCAAGACATCATGAAGACTGGCCCCAGTGCCAGCTTTAATGCACTAGGGGAAGCTGCTACCCGATTAGCTCAGATGAAGTTCAGACCCGATGTGGTCACTGGTTTGATTAAGGACTTTAATAGGTTGGGTGTAGCTTTAGGAAATCCCGAAAAGATCGTAGCCCTTATTACAGATAAGCTTGCAGATATGGCAACAGAAGGTATTGCCACTATGTCAGCCCTGGGCAAGTTGGCAGATGAGGGTATCCCGATCTTTGAAGCTATGGCTAGTAGGATGGGAATCAGTGTTGATGAATTAAAGAGGCGAGTAGCAGCAGGGCTAATATCTGTAACAGATGCAGCGGTTGGTTTGCAAGATGCAGCCAATATGCCAAACATGGCAGCAGCAGCAGCAGAATCTGCCAATAGTTTTTCAGGAGTCTGGAGCAGGGTTACCAATAATATTGAAGTCCTGATGCAGAAGCTTGGCACCAGTCTTTTAGAGGGTTTTGGTTTAGTCAACCTTGGGGATTCTGTTACCAACTTTTTTGATGCAGTCTTTAAAAAGGCTGAGGATTTAGAACCCCTATTACAAAAGATAGGTGCCTTTGTTTCCACCACTACCGGAATGGTGATGGATAACCTTTCAAGCATCATTGATGAATGGGTAATCTTTACGGAAAAAATGACCATCGATGAAATGTTAGCGCAGGTTCAAAAAGCTGCAGCACAGATGCTAGAAGATTTAAAACCTTTTATTGATGCCCTAAAATGGATACTTGGTTTTACCAAAGATGTGGTGGTCATCACTATCGACATTGTCAAAAAGGGTGACCTTGTGGCCCGATGGATTCAGAATAATATTCTCAACCCAGTAGCAGATGCAGGGGTGGCAATTGCTCAATCGGGTGCAGATGTAGTTGACTGGGCGACAGGGGTGGAAACAATCGGTGGCAGCGCAAACAATGCCGCGGATGGGGTCAACAACCTAGCCAATGCTTTAGGCCAAGCAGCAGAAAATGCTCAGGCATTAGTGGACACAGAATTTAGTGGGATTGGTGCTGGCTTTGGCGCAGATGCCCCAGTGTTTGAACCACCCCAACAGATGAATGGTGGAGGTACTTGGCTAACTGAACTTGAACAAGAAATGCAGTTAGCTGAAATGGAACTGGCTGCATTTGATCGGCAGTGGCAACAGCTTAGTGATGATCTTCAGAAACCTATGCGGATAGAAGAACCAGGTTGGAAGAAGTTCTTTGCCGATAACATCACACCTCTGCAACAGTATGAAAATGAACTTGCCAAACTTAGGGGCATGCTGGATGGATCTAAGGAAGGGGCTATGGCCTTTGCGCTTGGTTCTGCCAATGCTATCAAAAAGCTTAAAGAAGCCACTGGGTTAGGGGGTCCACAACAATTTGCATCCGCAGTTCAAGCTGGATCGGCAGCAGAATTTCAGGTCAAGGTTGATGAAATGGGCAAGGCCAAAAATGTTCAGGAAGAAATCAGGCAACTGATGGAAGCTGCTGCTGAGGTAGAAGCCCAACAGTTAGAAGCTGCTAGAGAAATTGCTGCAGCCATTGACAGACTACCCGCACAAATGCCAAGACCCCAAGCCATTGCTGTTGCAGTGAACCCATAAGGAACTAACCATGGCTATTGATCTATTTGAAGAACTATGGGAAGAGAGAAAAGCAACTCTGGATAAGAGCTACCAGAACACCTACACCCGCACTTTTATCGTTCACACCAGCACCATTGAACAGACTGATATTAATATTTATGATGCCATTTATGGGCATCCTGACTGCCCACAAATAGGTGATAATTACCCTGGTGATACTGACACCTATGTTCAAAATGTAAACATCAGCCCTGAGCAGGGTGATGCGCAGACATGGAAAGTCACGATTGAGTATTCCAGCAATCCAGATGCAGCATCCACCAGTTCAGATGGCAGCACCCCACCACCACAAGTGGAAACCCAGCAGACCGGACAGAAACCAGCAGATAGGGAAGCGAACCCCACCCTAAGACCACCCGATTTTAAAGTAAACTTTGTTAGTTTTCCTTACATAGTACCGAACATCAACAACAGTGCAGGCGATCCTTTTGTTCCACCCATCACAGTGGAAAAGTTTAGGCCAGTGTTTTCAATTGGGTGCAATGTTAAATCGATTAATTCCTACACCCTAGCCACCTACATTGGCAAAGTGAATTCTACCAGTGTTACTTTTACCACAGGCACTGGGTGTGTGTTATCGATCCCAGCTAAAACAGGAAAAATCAAGAATATTAACACCGAACTATTGCTGGAAGGTAGCTTCCAATATTGGCGGCTTACCTATGAAATCGAAATCAACACCAGTGTTAGCCCGATTGATAACACCACTGTTATAGGCTGGGATATGTACTTGCTAGATATGGGTTATCGCATCAAGAAGGATGATAACGAGAGGGCACCCATCTTTGAGGGTGGGGTAAAGATTACTCAACCAGTCAGGCTGAATGGAGCAGGGAAGAAAGCTGCAGCGGGTGCTGCCAATAGCTATGTCATTTTTACTAGTGCCAATGTGTACGGAACTATCAACTTTGCAACTTTACCAGGATTAGGATTCTTTTAATGGCTGACCCAGTAGCATTTGAATTTGAAACGGCCAAGCAACTCCTAAGACTTTTAAAGAAGTCCAAGGATGGTGTATTTAATTCAGAGGTCAATGATGAAATTCCTTTGGATCATGCACCTGCATTCATTTGGGCTTATGTTCCAGCTACAGTTACCTGCACCTATGATGCCACAGTTAAGGCTTGGATTATTGGTGGGGCTGTTACTTGCTATCCCATCAACTCAGGGGTAGATGCTGCAGGTTTAATGCAATGGGGAAAGAATAATACTGATGGTGTTGTCACAGGTGGCATTACCTGCACCACTTTCACACCTAAGCTAACCTCTACTCAAACGGCTCCAAGCATAGGCAAGGGTTTCTACTTAGGCACTATCTTTGGATATAACGAATCCGAACAGCCAAGAGTGCTGATAGGGTTACCACCTGCACCCGCAACTGGTGGTAACGCAACCATAGAAGTGGTCACCGATGTTATCTGTACACCCACAGGGATTGAAGTATCCACAGTTACTTTGTCAGGTGCTGATTATGACAACGCAGTCATAAGGCAATTCTTGGCTTTATCCGATGTTACGCCATCATCCTATTTAGGAAACCAAGGCCGAGTGGTCAAAGTTAATGATGCAGCAACTGGGTTGGAATTTGGTGCCCTAACCGATGTAACTGCATCCACCTTCATTGCCTTGACAGACACTCCATCTGTATGGGGTACAACGAACACCTATAAAACTGTGGCTGTTTCTAGCACTAATAACAGTTTAGTTTTTGCAGCAAATAATGTGACCACAACAGACAGCATAGTGGGAGGTGGTAATCCGAACTCGCCAACCTGGGCAGCACTAAGTTTGGTAAACGACACCACAAACCCTGGAAATAACAAATATTACGCTACCACTTCCACAGGAGTTAAGGGCTGGCGGTCACCATCTCTAATAGGCGCAACCGATTTTCCTGCAAACTACACCAGCGCAGGCAGTAAGTTTCTCAAAGTTAATGCAGGTGCTACAGCGGTTGAGTTTGTAGGGCCATTGGCAGCGGTTGCAGATGTGACAGCGTATACGATTTCGAGTGTAGATTTAGCTACGGCAGTATCGACAACACAAACAGCCATTGATGATTTAAAGACTCAAATGAACTTACTGTTAGCCCGCATCAGGTCACATGGGTTAATATCATAATGCAATTCTCAACCACTCACTCTGGAATACAATCCTATTATTGCACCGCAATTAATGCCACTACTGATAGCCTTACTTTGTCAGGGGGGACCATTACGGTAGGGAAAATTTACAAAGTCTTTATTACTAAATATGTTTTAGATTTACCTATCGAGATTGAAACAGAGAAGATTTATTTTTTAAGAATATCCAGTTCAGTCATCAAGATTTACTTAACTTTGGCAACTGCAAAAACGCAGACAAGTCCGATTAATTTTGCAACCAGTGCAAGTGGTACTTTGTTTATTGTTTACTTTCCTGAAAAGGCATACGCACCACTTACAAACGCAATATCAACCGCAGCGGAACCAGACCATATTTATTGCTGTCCACCTGTGGAACCAAGAAAAACTACCGACTTGATTGATACGGCAACCATAACTTTTTTAGGTACAACCGTAATTTTGAAGATGAAGTTTTGGAATGTAGATGCATATAGTTGGGACTTTAGCCGATTGGCCTACCTAACAGCACCAGAAGTCACCATCGGATCTTACCAGTATAAATTTGAAATGTATTTTTATGATGGCCCTTACCCTAGTTATAATAGAGACTACACTCAATGCAGGATGTCTGTAACTTCAAATGACCCTTCATGGAATGCTTTTTTCCCTGCAGTAACGGAAACAGGAACTACCTCTTTTTTAAATGCAGCCTTCCCCATGAGTGGCAATCTGGAAGGTGATAGGTATGTAGGAACTTATCCATCAGGATCTTGGGTATCAACTTCTATTCCAGTTGTTTTTTCTGGAAACCAAACACTGCCAGACCAGTTGCGTTTTTATATGGTCGATGCCTATTTAGAACGCAGGGAAAGAGATCTTACAGATCCTATTGTTCCTGAAGGCATTCAGAATAAGGTGGAGCTTGGCACGATTGATGTCATTTTAACTTATGATACTGATGCCTGTATGTATATCTCGGATGTTCTCAACTATTACGAAATTCCAGGCAGGTTGGTTTATGCACCAGATAAAAACCCTGGTGGAAGTGCAAACGGGATAATCGACTATCCGACCATCACAAGCGGTAAGAAGTTCATCTCTTATCTAGGTCAACGAGATCAAAATATAAGCTTTTTAGGCACTGCGTCTCAGGATCCCTATGGATCACGAGCCCCAATAGATAGATGGAACGCTTGGTTTAATGGTAGTTCCAGTTTTAGCTACAGAGACTTTATGCTTTCTCAGGACGACTCAGGTGGCTTTACGGATTATTATTTAGGGGTCAATCGTAGTTTTTCAGTTCGCTACACAGGAGGCACCCCATTTTTTACTGGGCTTCCTGATGGGGCAGTGTTCATGGACTCAAGGTTTCAATACACATATGACACTGTTGGTCGTGGCTGGAATATGAATGGTGTTCCGCAAAAGTATATCCTATTTTATGCCATGCAAAAGTCAGCGAAAAAGCCAAACCCATATGGGCCTCATATTTTTACTGAAGGCCCAGGAAATATTTATAAGAACAACTATTACTACATCGTTTCTGATTCCGCTGAGTCTTATATAACCTCATTCATTACCGCCCCACCACCACCACCCTAAAGGATTCAACCATGGTTATTCACTTTGAATTGCATCCTAGCTGGACTCAATCCTTACTATTTGGAGATGCCATCAAAGCTGGGGTATCATTAGGGAAGGATCAGCATTGGCATTACAACGGCATCACCGGACTTTGGGTGGTTTCCAATGGTTTCCTAATTATCGAGATCATTGAAAAGCCATGCGATATTGAACCCAGTTTAATCAGGGTTACGATCAGGCAGATCCAAGCACGACTAATGCAACCAAGGAAGAAAAAGAATGGGAAGTGAAATCTTTTTTTGGTCTCAGGGTAGTAGCACTTTTAGTCAAACTGATATGGGAAACTCTGTGGTAATCATTTATTCAGGGAGGTCATTATGCCAGCAGGATCATATAGTTTTTACGCTGAGCAGGGTGCAACCCTAGAACGAGTTATCACTTATACCGACTCTGCAGAAGCCATCATCAACCTGACTGGCTACACCGCTAAAATGCAGGTACGGACCAGCGCAGAAAGTGCCACAGTAGTTCTAGAACTAACCAACTCTGCAGGCATCACCATCAATGGAGCTGCTGGCACTCTTACCATCTTAGTTGCAGCTTCCGTCTTATCAGCTATCGCACCCTTAATTTATGTCTATGATTTGGAAATCACTGCACCTAATGGGAAAGTGACGCGACTAATTGAAGGTCGTTTCTATGTCAAGGCAGAGGTAACCCGATGAGTGTAATTGTAGACGAAAATAATAATACGATCTTAGTCAGCAAAGAATCCAATGCTGTGGCGGTCACCCAGTCTAGTGGTCAAGTGGCTGTGGTGGATACTGGGGCAAACCGGATCAGTGTGTTATTTCCCAATAATGCCGTAGAAGTATCCAGCCCTGGATATGTTGGCCCAGTTGGTCCAGTTGGACCCCAAGGCGCAACAGGAACTAGCAATGGCCCACTGGATGATCTCACCGATGTGCTTATTGTCAGTCCTAGTGATGGCGATGTTTTAAAATACTCAAGCGGTTTAGCAGTATGGACTAACACAAACCGCCTTGATGGTGGAAACTTTTAAAGGAATCGATCATGGCAACAACACTAAGAATCAAAAGAAGGTCTAGCTCCACAGTAGGGGCACCTTCCACACTTGCATCCTCAGAACTGGCATTTAACGAAACCTCTGGGGGTAGGGTGTTGTACTACGGATTGGGGGATGTCAGTGGCACAGCTTCCAGTGTGATAGCAATTGGTGGCCCAGACTTTGTTTCTAGCACCATACCCAACCTTACTGGGGTAGTCACTTCTGTAGGAACAACCACCAGCATTGCTAACGCAGCAATCACTAATGCCATGCTAGCTAATACAGCAGTAGCAAATTTAAGCGGGAGTAATACTGGGGATAACGCTGTTAACAGTTTGTACAGCAGTCTCATTTCCGATAAAACTGTAGTCTTAACGGCTGGCACTGGGGTTACTGTCACAGGAACTTATCCATCGTTTACGATAGCTGCCACCGGATCAGGTGGAACTATTACCAGTGTTAGTGTAGTATCGGCCAATGGCTTTGCAGGCACAGTTTCCACAGCAACATCCACACCATCAATCACGATAAGCACTTCCATCACTGGCCTAATCAAAGGCAATGGAACCGCACTCAGTGCTGCTGTTGCTGCCACTGATTATGTTGCCCCAGGTGGTGCCCTTGGCACACCCTCATCTGGTACTCTGACCAATTGCACTTTCCCGACTTTAAATCAAAACACCACAGGCACCGCATCTAATGTAACTGGAATTGTTGCAGTAACTAATGGTGGCACAGGGCAAACTTCCAGCACTGGTTCTGGTGCAGTAGTACTAGCTAACACACCTACTCTTATAACTCCAAATATTGGGGCAGCGACTGGAACATCATTAGTATTATCAGGTGATATGACCGTTAATAACCTGACAGTCAACGGCACAACCACAACCATTAACTCAACCACCCTTGCAGTGGGTGATAAAAACATAATCTTGGCCAGTGCATCCACTACCGATGCGGGTGCAGATGGGGGTGGCATAACCATTAAGGGTCTCACGGATAAATTATTTAATTGGATTGATGCAACCGATTCTTGGACATCTTCCGAGCATATCGATTTAGCCACAGGCAAGGTATTAAAAATCAATGGAACAACAGTACTTTCCGCAACCGCTCTTAGTGGTGTGGATATAGATGGGGGGTCATTCTGATGGCAACGATCAATGTAACTTCAACTGCTGATTCTGGTGCTGGTACGCTACGCCAAGCGATCACAGATCTTAATGCACAGACAGGTAGTCACACGATTACCTTTACCGGACTAACAGGCACGATCACGCTGGCATCCGCATTACCAGCATTGACTAAAAGCATGACCATTACTGGGCCCGGCTTAAGTAGCTTGACCGTTAGCGGTAATAATCTTTATCGTGTGTTTAATTTAAATGCTAGCTTAACTTTTTCTATAAGTGGATTAACAATTGCTAATGGTCGAGCAACAGGAACATATCCTGCAAATCTTGGTGGTGGTATTTATACCTCTGGATCTACACTTACAGTTAGTAATTGCACATTTAATGGATGTTATTCTGGCAGCGTTGGTGGAGCAATTTATTCTGATGGCCAATTTTCAGTAACTAATTGCACATTTGCATCTAATACAGCATTGTCGGGTGGTAGTGCGATTCATGCATCTGGAGCAAGCACTGCAACTGTTGGTAATTGCACATTTTCTGGAAACACTGGTACGGCTTATATCGGTAATTGTTCTTTTACAGTTTATAACTGCACATTTAATGGAAATACTGGATTGAAAGCAGGAGCTATAAGCACAGGCGGAACCGTGTCGTCTGCTATTTTGTCAAGCACTATTTCTGGTAATAGTGCAACCGACACCTCTGGTTATCAGCCTGCTGGTGGTGGAATTTGGCATAGTGAGTATTGCTCACTAACAATTAAAAATTCAATCATTTCTGGTAATACTGGAACTTATGCAGATGTAGGTGGGTACAACAGTTCAAGTATTCCAGTAGCAAAAGTTGCCAATATTGTTGGAAGTGCTTACAACTGGACTGGAGATGTTTCTGCTGCATCATTAGGTACGCTTGGAAGTTTAGCGAACAATGGTGGCACAACTTTGACGATGGCGATTCCCGCAGGGAGTTCAGCGATTGGTGCTGGTAATGCTACAGCAAGTAACGCATCCCCTGTGAGTGGACTAGACCAAAGAGGGACAGCAAGATCAGCATCTACACCAACGATTGGTGCAGTTGAATATTCATCATCCCCAACACCTACTCCAACGCCTACACCAACACCAACTCCAACTCCAACACCAACACCAACTCCAACTCCAACTCCAACGCCTACTCCAACGCCTACTCCAACACCAACACCGACTCCCAGTCCAAGCCCAACACCGGCAAACATTATTCGACCCAAGCGCAGCACGACTGCTTCTGCGGTTCCAAGTTCATTGGTGGCTTATGAAATTGCTGTCAATATTACGGATAAAAAAATCTGGGTAGCTGATGCAACAGGGGCACCTGTGCTAATGTCAGAACTTAATGACCTTCCACCTTCCATCGATGGCGGGACTTTTTGAAAATGGCTAACACCATCCGACCTAAAAGATCGTATACCTCAGCAGCAGTTCCAACTGCTGTGATCGCTGGGGAAATGTCTGTAAATGTTACGGATGGTAAAATATGGATGACCTCATCCGATGGTTTAAGTCAGGTATTAGTATCATCACTTACTCGCAGTGACCACACAGGCACACTAGGTGTGGCATCAGGTGGAACAGGATTAGGAACACTCACGGCAAACAATGTTATCCTTGGAAATGGCACTAGCACCCCAAGCTTTGTTGCACCTGGTACATCTGGAAATCTATTAACATCAAATGGCACAACTTGGGAAAGCTCTACCCCAGCAGCTTCTTCCTCCCTGCCAACTGGCGCACTCATGCCCTATGCAGGCGCAACGGCACCTACTGGGTATCTGTTATGCGATGGCAGTTCTGTAAGTAGTTCTACTTACTTGGCACTTCATGCAGTGTTATCTAACACCTATGGTGGATCTGCTTACACAGGGGCAGGCGCACTAAGTTTTAATCTGCCAGACCTGAGGGGCAGGCTCCCGATGGGTGCTGGCACAGGTAGTGGGCAGAACGCATCAGGCACAGGCGCACCGAGTGGAACAGCACAAACAGCTAGGACTAGGGGCCAGTGGGGTGGAGAAGAAACCAACCTTTTAAGCACCACAGAAATGCCTAGCCATAATCACGGTGGAGCAACGCAGGGTGGTGGTAGTCATAGCCATACACCAGCAGGAAGCATTGGAAATGTAGGTCTAGGAACCAATAATCTGGCAGTTTCTGGTGGATCTCAATGGGGCTTTTCATCTACTGCAACCATCACCAACACCGTAGCCAATCACACACACACTATCGATGCTCAGGGTGGCGGTGGAAGGCATAACAATGTGCCACCTTTTGTTGTCCTTAATTACATCATTAAAACCTAGGATCAAATCATGGAAATACTCATAACTGAAACAGTGCAAAGTGAATTTGGCTCAGCAGGATGCAATGTCACCTTCATTAATCGCACCAAAAAGAAAACGATTAATGATGCAGACTTTTTTCCAGAAGGATCAGAAGTAGATCTGAAAATTAAACAGTTAAAGAAGTTACTAAAAACCTACTTTGATGCACAGGTATAAACATGAACCTAATACCCATTCTATTCTTAGCCCTTGGTCAGCAGGTAACCCTGCCACAAGAAATCCATGGGCAGCCTGGAGCTTTCATCAGCATCCCATCTGTCACCGATTGCAAGAGTGTTCAATGGGTGGTCCTTGATCAGGGGCTAAACCTGTTTCCTGTGGAGCTGCTCAGGGATACCACCACCGCAGTGGTGAGCGCAAATGCTTCAGGTAAGTTTAGAGTCCTAGCCTATGCAGCTAAAGGGGATGCTGCCAGCAAGCCTGCCATGACTACTGTGATCATTGGAAATCCACCCGAACCAACACCAGCACCGGATGAAACCACTTCTAAACTAACCCGAGAACTAAAGTCCTTGTATGTGTCATTGGGTGAGGATGATAAGCAGGGTAAGGTTAACAAACTTGCTGGGCTTTATGCCAGCTTTGCAACCACTGTGAAGGGTGAGGAAGTCCAGACCGCAGGAGAGTTATTAGGGTTATGTAAAGAGGCTGTTGCAAGGGTGCTTAGCCCTTCAGATTTGCGGGAAATAAGAGTCAGGATACAATCAGAGCTGTCAGGTTTCCCGACTGATCCAGATGAAAAGCTGGATGACAAAATAAAAAAAATGATAAGTGGGAAATTTATGGAAATATCTAAGGCACTGGAACGAATAACTAAATGAGTGGACCATCCAATCTAGGATGGATTCCACCCAGTGAACGCACCTCAGGACAGATCGAGCTGGACGCACAAATCCAAGCTCGATGGGAACCATTCAAGATCAGGGGCAAATACAAAGAACCCACCTCAGCCCTTCTCTATCGATTCATTCATGATCATAAACCCTTCTACCAGATGACAGGAAGTTGTGTAGGTAATGGCCTAGGGATGGCTTTGTGGTGCTTGGAATCCATAGAGGTTAACCAACTCGGTCAGCTTGAAAATCCAGTCTGCCCATTTTGGTTATTGCCCTATGGGAAATCGCGCGAACTTGCTGGCATGAGTGGTAGAGGTGAAGGCAGTTTTGGCAGTGCAGCCATAGAAGCCTTGATGAAATTTGGCACCCTGCCTTCCGATGATCCATCAGTACCCAAACCCAAACTGGTAGATGGGGCATGGACATGGGGGGAATCTGCGGAAATGCAGTGGTCAGATGGCGCAGCAATCAAACCTGCATTCCTACTTCAATCTAAAAAATACACCCTGCAAACATCCGCACGAATCAAGTCATGGCAGGAAGCCAAGGCAGCTTTAATCAATGGCTATCCCTTAACTTGTGCCAGCAACTGGGGTGGGGAAATGAACCCACCAATTAAAGGTACACCTGCAGTAATTCTAAATAGAATGGTGACCCAGTGGGGCCATCAGATGTGCTGCCTAGGTTGGGTGGATCATCCCGAACTTAAGGACATTTTCTGGATTCAAAATAGCTGGGGTGTGTGCCATGGGAAATCCCCTGGTAATTACCATGAACCAGAAGGTGGTTTTTGGATCTTAGCAAAAGACATGGAATGGATTTGCAAGGATGGGGAAGTGTTTTCCCTATCTAATTTTGAGGGTTTCCCAGTACAGAAACTCGATTGGTTAATTTAATAGGAGTGAATATGTCATTTATTTTAGCAACAGTTTTGGCGATGACCCCAGTAGTTGATTCTTCCTGTGAAGAATGTAAACGCTTTAGCAAATCATGTGTATCAGGTGCAGCCGTTAACAGCTCCACAACTAAAGTAATAACCCGAGACCGATTCAGATTCAAAGGCCGATTTAAAAAAGGTGGATGCTGTGCTTAATTATGATTGGCTAACTATCATTGATCGCTTAGGGCTACCAGTGGTGGCCCTTATAGCCATTGGTTATGGCCTCCATAATAGTGCTAGATGGTTAGGAAATAACATCCTAATGCCCATTCATCAAAGGCACCTCATATTCTTAGACCGATTAGAGGCAGGCATATCTAGGATCGTAGATACCCAACACGATCAAAGCAGCCAGATCATTCATCTAACACAAAAAATTTCAGATCATCTAGAAGCACAGGAGAAAAAGAACTAATGCTACTACCATTACCACAAGACCTACCTATTGAAGGTGTAGGAATATTAATCGATAGACTCAGGGGCAAACCTATTCCCTTGCAAACAGCCCTAAATGCTGCTTGGAATCTTGCTGGCTATGCTGCCACTCAGGTTCCCTTAAATCAACCAGTAACAGAAGTGAACCACACCTACCCAGTCACGGATGATGAGGTGATCACCCTGTTAGAAATGATCAAAGGTGAGTATCAAACCCCATCAGAAGGGGATCCTATTAAATTTGCAGTGATCCCTTGGGCAATTGTGTTGAAAGTCTTGATCAAGATGATCATTAATGCTGCACTCTAAGCAGCCAGACCGATTATGTTTTGGAATCCCTAGGTCATCTAAATGGCCTGGGGTCCGAACGCAATACTTAAAACTAAATCCATTCTGCGCTGCATGTGGATCACCTGAAAAGGTAGAGGTTCACCATGTGGTTCCTTACCATACCCCTGCAGGAAAATCCCTAGAACTAGACTTTGAAAATCTAATTACCCTCTGCATGGGAAGTGGTCGCTGTCACTTTGTTCATGGCCACCTGCTAAACTGGCGCTCTCATAACAGAGATGTTAGGATGGATTGTGTCAAGTATTATCGAAAAATTGAAACACGACCTTAGGATGGATCCGCAGCAATAGGATCCCCTATGCCCACAGTCAGGATGATTGAATGTTTATTATGCGGACAAACCAAACCACACAAATCTAGAAACCTCTGCTTGGCCTGTTATCAGAGGCCAGAATCTGAACCATTAAAAATAGAAACTCGCCACCGAGTGGAAAGAAATACCAACGCATTTATGGAGCCTATTGGGTTACCAGATTCCCCTACTCAGTTTCTACCAGGCTCAGAAGAAAAGATGGAAGTCATGGCCAAAAGGCTAGAAGATCTTAGGGAAATTCATCATCCAGATGATGCGGTGGTAACACCTGACTGCTACTTTAAATCAGATGGAAGCATGAAGAAAAGAAAAGGAGTGCTATCAAATAATTGGGCACCTAAAAAAATTACCCTTGACATCGATGAGGATGATCTACTAGACTTCTAATTATCTAGTACAAAGTCGCTTGGTTTGGGACCAAGAAGTCGCAGGTTCGAATCCTGTCTCCCCGACTCACATGGCGGTTCTGTTCTAGATAAGGATACTTTTTCCCTTACTAGGATGGAACCCTATGAAAAGCTTAGTCACCATTTCGTTTCGTAATTTTTTGGACTACCTCCAGACCTATCTACAAAACTCAACCGAGTTAACCACTCACAGATGCGCTCAGGCTAAGTTCCTAGAGTGTGTCAGTTTACCCGATCCCAAGAAATTAGCTGTATCCCACCTGAGAAAATTTAGGGATCACATGATCGCTCAGGGTCTGGCTCGCAAGACCATCAGGGAATACCTGCACCGGATTATTAGGTGGGTAGGTTTTTGCTGGGAGCAGGGCAAGGTTTCACAAGCAACCTATCTGGCTTGCAAGTCCATGTGGATGCCTAACCCTAGGCAGGGCAGACCCCCAGTTAGGACTAAATCTGTTACATGGATACAAATTGCAGAACTCCTACCACATTTACCTACATATCTTTCTAACCTAATCCAGCTGCACTGGCTGACAGCAGCTAGGCCATGCGAGATAGTGCAGATCAATTCCAACAACTTTTCCAAAGTTAAGCCTGACCTATGGATCTGGACTTTACCTGACCATAAGGGTGCTTGGAGGGGTCAGGATCGGCAGTTATATCTAGGTTCTGATGCCATTAGGATTGTTCAGCAGATTGAACCATGCCCCAAAGGATTCCTATTTCCCAGTAAAAAAAATATTGAGGGATTTTTAACAAGGCTAACCTACCAGCGAGTAGTGAAAAAATGTACACTACAATTAATTAAGAATGGAATTCTAAAGCACCCACCTGAATGGACTATTAGGGGCATTCGCTCTGGCCGAGCAAGACACATGCAGACATTGCATGGTCTAGAGGCTGCACGAATATTGCTGGGTCATACTGATCAGCGGATGACCAGTCACTATGCAGGGACACCGATTCCCAATGGTGACTTTATTGGTGGCCTTAACCATGAGATTCAAAACTAACACTTCAGACAACACTATTTAGAAAGGATTCTAACCATGAATAATAATCAAGACGATGCAAAACATTTTAAACTAGTTCAGGATGAATCATCAGGGCAGGATGCCCTACCTTCCAAAAAGAAAAATAAAAGACCCAAGCACTGGCGGTTCTTTACCGAGCTTGAATTGTTGGTGATTAGGTCTGTTAAAAAAGAAATCATATCAGCACAGCAAATAGCCAACCTCCTTCAGCTAGATAACAGCAGTAGCTTTCGGGCATGTCTCAGCAACATGGTCGAGCGGATGATTCTAATCCGCGCTAAAGGTGGTTACAAAATCAACAGATAGCCATGTCAGACTTCTGACGGCAGATGTCAGGCAGGTGTCAGACAGACAACTGTAAACTATTAAGATAGAATAAGTTTATAGGAGTGACACACATGGCACGGATGACAAAACAAATGGCGAACTTACTGTTAGATCAGATGTCCAAGGTCTTGGACTTCAGTTCCCAGCTACATCCTGAGAATACCAAACGACAACAAAAGCACATTGAAGGGAGGGTGAAACGACACCTAGAAGTCTTGGCTGAATACATGGCGGTTTTACATGACGATGAACCCAAAGAAAAGGAGTAGCAAGGATGCTGGTATTAGAAAGAAAAGTGAATGAGTCAGTGTTGATCTGGGATGAATCCGACCCGAACAAGATTCTGGTGGTCACCCTTAAGCGGGCAGTGGATGGATCCTATCAATTAGGTTTTGATGGGCCAAGAAACTTTAGGATTTTTAGACAGGAAATGTTTAATGACAACAGCTTTGAAGACAAAAAATAATATGGAAAAGCCTACTGTTGCAGTAGCTATTAAAACGGATGCAGTCCTTATCCAGGGCGATCTATCCACCCTGAGTGAAGATCAACGCAGTGCCTATTACCTTAGGGTCTGTGAAAGTCTTGGCCTAAACCCCCACACCCAGCCCTTTGAGTTTATCCCACTGGGCGGGAAATTGAAGTTGTATGCCACGCGAGCTTGCAGTGATCAGTTACGGAAACTTCATGGGGTATCTATTCAGATCCTGAGTAGGGAACTGGTGGAAGACATCTACACAGTGACAGCTCGAGCAGAAGACATGACAGGGCGCACTGATGAATCCTGTGGGGTGGTCAGTTTGAAGGGTTTGCAGGGTGAAGCCAGATCCAACAAACTTATGTGTGCTGAGACCAAGGCTAAAAGGCGAGTCACCCTTAGCATCTGCGGTTTGGGTTGGTTGGATGAAACTGAGGTGGAATCCCAGATTCAAGCTCAGCCTATCAGACCTGTTGTCGCATCTCTGACAGCACCAGTAGTAGTTGATGAGCATAAGCCCATGGAAACATTCCAAGAGGCATGCCTAGCAGTTGAACATGCTTTCCCTGGCACCATAAAAAAGATGTTAAGCCATTACAAGGTTGAAACAGTGGACCAGTTGGTAGAAGCGCAGAAGATTGAAGCACAGGCAACCATAGCTAAGAAACTGGGGGCTAAATAATGAGCATCCTAGACCTAGCTTCTGGCGCAAAAATTCTGGAATTCTGGATTGAAAAGGATTCAGCCGTTGAAGGTGAACTGGATTCAGTCCTGGACGAATTGCTTCAGGAGCTTGAAGGCCAGATAGAAGATAAGGTTGAAGCCTATTGCAGGATTATCAGAGAGCTTGAGTTAACACAGGCAGCAAGGAAAGAAGAGTCAGACCGGATCCGAAAGCTGGCTGATCAGGATGGGAATACAGTCAAGGCAATGAAGGGCAGGTTAATGTTCTTCTTTGGCTTGCAGAAGATCAACAAGCTTAAGACCAACAACTTTAATCTGTCTATATGCGCTAATGGTGGCAATCAGCCAATAGAGGTCAACATCCTACCTGAGCTTCTGCCAGCAGAATTTCAGAAGGTCGAGATCAAACCCAATATGGAAACCATTAGAGAGGCTTTAAAAATGGGCACCTCTCTTGATGGAGTTACACTTCTGCCCAGAGGCGAACACTTAAGGATAAAATAGTTATGGCTCAGCAGACTTTTTCAATGGACAAGCAGGTTGATATGTCGTCAACCACTTACACTGATAACAAAGTGGAAACTCTTCCTGAAGGTGACTATGCAGGTAAGGTGGTCAGATGCACTTTAAAGCGCAAAGTAGAAACAAAGAGTGGTCCTACTGATATATTTGAAATCCTAGTGGAAATTGAATCTAAGCAGTACACCATTACCTACTGGCTAAACTCTGATGGCAACATGAAAAGATGCCTAACTAGTCTGAAGAGGATTGGATTCCAAGTAACCCAATGGGGTCCAGACTTTGGCAGACCTTACCCTGATGAACTACAAAAAGCTGCTGCTGAGATGCAGAACAAAATGCTTAGCTTTACCAGGGGAACTAGTTCAGGTGGTTACAAAACTATTGGGCTAACAGAGTTATCAGATTTTACAGTCACTGCAACCAATGCAGGTACGGCATTCATTGATCATAATGACCTGCCCTTCTAGACCACCCATTAGGGGTGGCAGGGTTATCATTGCCCCTGAGATACCTTGATGGGGTTGTCAGCACCCACCCACTGACAGCAATCGTATTCATGAGCTTATCAGGCTGGTTATGCCATATGAGATATTGGCTTAGTAACACACCTGACTTGTTGTCAGACTAGCCAGCCTGATATTTAAAAACACACACATCTAATTAGGATTATTTAAATGAATGAAAAACTACACCTACCCAACCCAGTACGGTTAGCAGTATCTGCTAGGGAAGTTGCCCGGATGCTAGGAATTGGAAAGTCGCAGGTATTCAAACTGCTTGATGAAGGTCAGTTTCCTGAACCAGTTTATTTAGGGAAAAGAAATCCAAGATGGATAGTTGCCGATTTGGAAAAGTTCTTGGCATCTGGTGGAACCAACTATGAAGGTGGATCAAGGATCGGTTGAAAACTAGAAATTATCTAACTATTACAAGGAATGTATATGGCTGAACTTAGCAACCTAAAACCAATTCAAACTAAATATAAGGGCTATCATTTTAGGTCAAGGCTGGAAGCTAGATGGGCAGTGTTCTTTGAAAAGATGGGGCTTGACTGGTCCTATGAGGTAGAAGGATTCCAACTTCCTAGTGGTGCATGGTATCTTCCAGATTTTTTTGTGAGAAATCCAAAAGACTGTTTTGATTATTGGTATGAGGTAAAACCTAAAGGAACTCCACCTTGCCCAAAAGTGAAAGAATTTTGTTTTTCATTGCCAGGTGATAGTGATTTTTTTTATCAAGGTGAAAATAATTTAACTGAAACAATTGTAATAAAGCCCCAGTTAATAATTCAGCTTAATGGTGATCCATTGGATTTTGGTATAGCAATGTGTCCAAGGTGCAAAAAAATAAGCTATGAAAACCCGTTGTTTGATCAACTTCAAGATAATTTTGTCAATGAATACAATTGTGAACAATGTGACATTGCAAAATGTGGAAGTGGGGTATTTTTAGAAACTAGAAGTGATGGTTCTGAATTTTACTGGCATAAAGGAACCATGGTTAATCTTAATCTTAATTATGATTATTTTATAGCATCCTTTGCTTGCGATATTGTAGATGCTGGCATGGCAGCTCGTGAAGCTCGATTCGATGGGAGTGATTCCCAATGACCATTCAATTCACCCCACCACCAGACGATCATGAAAAGATTTACGCTTTTTTCCTTAGATGCTCTGATCTGATTAAGGAAAGAGCCAGCGAATATGAACCCCCAGCTATTAGCCTTGGAAAGATCGCGCTTTACTGGTCAGAGTATATAGATGCAGAGATCACACCATACGATGTGGCAATCATGATGTGTCAGTTAAAAATAGCCAGACTTAGTAAGGGTCATCATCAGGATTCATTGGAAGATGCAGCAGCATATCTAGCAATCGCAAACAGTTTAAAGGATGAAACTAATGCCATTTAAAACAGTAACTAAGACTAATCCATGTCCTATCTGTGGGAAGGGCGACCAGTGTTCAAAGGCAGAGGATGGTGGTGTGTGCTGCTATCGGTCCACTGGACCACAGACTGGCTACCGCATTCAGAAGAATAAAGATGCTACGGATGGCAGGGAATTTGCCATCTATCAACCCATCAGCAATGGATCATGGCAGAAGCCAACAAAACAACCAGAGACTAATGATTTATGGGCTGCAATCTATGAATACATCCTGACCAAGTTTCCTTGTGATGCAGCAGAGAAACAGGAACTTTCCCGCAGAGGTGGACTAAGCCCAGATAACTATGGCACCATGCCATTTAGCAATTCATCCACCAGAAGGGAAGTGGCTCAGGAACTGCTGGAAAAGTTTGGGGAAGAAATATTCAAATGCCCTGGCATATCTAAGAACTGTCCATCAGGTAAAGGAACATTACCTTGGATTGAAGGGGCTGAAGGGTTAATGATTCCTATTAAGGACTGGAAGGGAAGAATACAAGGAATACTGATCAGACCAAGATTGCAGGATGGTAATAGTAAGTATTTGTGGATGACTTCAAGCAATAAGGGTGGAGCATCTGCAACCCCTAGAATGCATGTTCCCACCCGAACACCGCAGCTACTAAGGCAACCAGTTCAAACCGATGGTCTCTGGATTACTGAAGGTGCCCTGAAAGCTAATGTGTTATCTGGAATTTATGACATTGCCTGTGTAGGAACACCTAGTAACAACCTTGAACCAGCTAATGCGTTCATTGAAACCCAACCCATGCAGAAGATAGTGCTGGCCTATGATCAGGACATCAACCCAGTAGCTAGGAAAGTAACCTCTAAGAACCTTTTAAAAGTCTATGACAAGTTTCCAGATCACGATTTCTGGTTAGCTGTTTGGGATAGCGCAACAGCCAAAGGGATTGATGATCTACTTCAAGCTAATGGTACATACCAGCTATTACCAAAGCATGAAGCTTTGGAATATTTAAAAGCGTATATAGGTAATGAGCAAACAGAGATCACAGATTACAACTATAACCCTGATAGCATGTTGAAAACTGAATGGACAGAAGCCATGGAACTTGTAGGGGCATTTGGATCAGACATGAAATTTATGTCAGAGTGGGAAGATTTTCTAATGTGGAATGGATCTACTTGGAAAACCGATAAGTATGGTCCTGGCATACTCTATAAAAAGTTTCTTGATAGAAGGATGCAGATGATAGCAGATAGGCAAGAAGATGATCCAGCTAGGAAGTGGCTTATTGGTGGACACAAGATGTCTAGGATGAATGCAGTCATGGCACACCTTAAAACTGAGGTGGCAATACGGAAGAGAGTTTCAGAAATACCAGTGGTTCGTAATGTAATTACCTGCCCTAATGGAACTGTAGATCTGACCACTGGCGATATCAGGAAACATAGCAGGGATGATTGGCAAATGGCAGCTTGCCCGACTGTCTACGATCCTGAAGCCAGCTGCCCAAGATGGTTGCAGCTATTAGATGATGTATTCCTAGGATCTGCTGACCTAATTAACTATGTGCAAAAGTTGTTTGGCATGGCAATCACAGGCGCACCTAATGACCATGTGTTCCCAGTGTTCTGTGGTGATGGTAGGAATGGAAAGTCTACTGTATTGGGAACCATCCAGAAGGTGCTAGGTGATGATCTTGCTAGCACAGTGGCCAGTGATTACTTGTGTAAGGGCAATGAATCCCACCCAACATGGTTGGCTAGCTTTCACGGCAAAAGGCTGATGGTAGCTAATGAAACAGCCAGGGGAATGGAATTGAATGTTGCACTGGTTAAACTGCTAACAGGTGGTGACATGATCACCTGCAGGAAGTTATTTCAAAACGAGTGGAGCTTTAACCCCACCCACACATTCATTCTTTGTACTAATGAAAAACCTGCAATTCATGAATCCAATATAGCTATATGGGCTAGGATCGCGCTTGTGCCTTTTAAAGCATCATTTAGTGAGGCTAACGGCAATCTTGATACAGATCTTCCCACACGCATTTTAACCGAATCTAAGGGCATCCTAGCATGGCTAGTGCAGGGTGCTTTAAAGTACCGATCTGAAGGGCTTACCAAACCAGAAGAGATCAAGAAGCAGAACGCAGAGTATCGTGAAGATTCTGATCCTGAAGAGTCTGTGACTAGCTGGCTCACCCAATTTTCATCACCAGCAAACAATGACTGGATGAAGTCCAGTGTCATTTATGCACACTACTACAACTGGTGCTTGGAAGGTGGAATCAAGGCACTTGGGATCAAGGGATTTAGCATCAGTTTGAGCAAGGATGACAAAGGCTTTGAGCGCAGACTTTCTGCTGGTTATAAAGAGTTTAGGCGCAAGGTTACCCCTGTAAAAAGTGTTAAGATAGGTAAAGATGACAACAGCTTTTAGGCTCGTTTCTTGGTGGACTTTGCTGAAAAAATAGAAATATGAAGTACACCAAGTACACCAAAAATAACAATGAAATAAGTTAGCCTAGAAAAGGAAAATGGAATAAACAAAATGGATAACATAAGCTTTATTGTAGTTAGTGGACTTGGTGGGCTTCTTGTAGTGGGTGTAAAAACCAAGTACACCAAAGTTAAGTTGTTTATTAGTAATGGTTTATATGTTCTTAGTGGACTTGTAGTACTTACTATTTAAATAAAAGTATTTAAATAAAATAGTATAAAGAGATAGTGTACAAGTGTTCTTTATGTCGGATATTCCGACACATTGGTTAAGTATCCTATAGATTCTCAAAAACTTACCGGAAAACGATCACCAAGTCCACTAACCCCACTAAACCGGATTTTTACCACAGGATGGATACCTGATTTAAGGTGTCCAATGATCATAAATTTTGATGCAAAAGATACTGATTTACTATGGCAAATTGGTGAAGCAAAATCACTTTGGTTCAAGAAAAATAACTGGCCTATTCATATTCAGAGGATGACTAAGTTTGGGATCTCTGAAGAGCAAGCCAGAACCTATAACCAGTTTTGCGGGCTAGCTGGTGAAGCAGCTCTTTGGGAATGGCTGTATGGCGATCTCTCAGAGTTTTGGGCGCAACAAGCTTACCTGCATGAATCGCAATCCCTGACCGATGGTGGCACTGATATGGGGAGTCTGGATGTCAAGACTCGCGATTTGATCACTGACCCAATCCCCTGGCTAATTATCACACCTCATAAATTAGATACCAAGGTCAGGTATGTGCTGTGTGTGGTCCAGTCTGAACACCCAAGCAAACCTGAGACTATATCAGTTGAGATCATAGGCAGCATTCATGGTGAAGTTGTGGACAGACTGAAAGAACACTGGTGGCATGAAGGGCTGCACCGGATCACGATAGAGCAAGAGTATTTAACCCCACCCGAAACTTTAAAATGGTAGGAGAATAGTTATTACTGAAGGCACTTGCAGGAGATGTTTAAGGATCAGGATGCTTAGGTATGGTGTCTGCAATTACTGCGGATCTGAAGCCAGAACTACTACCCAGATGATGATCCTATTAGGCAAACAAAAAGCCATGATTAAACAGCTAAGGCATGAGAGAAGATTGCTTAAGTTCCAATTGCAGACTGCCAAGGCTAAGTTGGCTAGGTGCAAATCCAGTCCTTGAGATTTTGTATCTAAAGGATTATCGGCAAAAATAGGAGCATGAGGCTAGAGCTTCCAATACCACCGAGCGCAAATCACATCTTTCGGGCATCCCGCAGGGGTCAGGTCTACCGATCTAAAAAATATGTTGATTGGCACAAAGCAGCAGAGCTTATGGCCTATGCAACAAAGAAGGGCAAGGTAATCAATCCACCCTATGCAATCACCATGGTGATCATAGGTGGGTCAGGATGGCGCAAGGATCGAGACCTAGACAACTGCTGGAAACCTGTGCTGGATCTATTGCAGCACATAGGAATCATTCAAGAAGACAACTGCCAACACATCACCCGATTGGTAGTCACTTATGCCAAAGGTGATGGTAGACCTGCAGAGTGCCACCTGACGATAGCAGGTGCATGATGCCATCAGATCACGACCACATTAAGCACGACTCAAGACCAAGACCAGCACAGGGAAGGCGCACAGATAGACCATCACCCCACCGCAGAGGCTATGGCCGATCATGGGAGAAGATCAGGCTAGCGATCCTCAGAGAAGAACCACTTTGCAGAGGATGTCAAGGGCCAGCCACCTGTGTTGACCATATCCAGCCTTTGAAACAAGGTGGAACTAATCACAAGACAAACCTGCAACCTTTGTGCGCATCATGCCACAACTCCAAGACATGGCATGAAACATGGGGAAAAAAACAATGATTAATGACTATTTCCTAGGGAAAACCAACCTGACAGATCGGCAGGTAGGGGGGGATCGAAAAATCCAGCATGGTGGCGGGAGTAC
>Ga0209191_1000413_pt1 | contig 33625 bp, 40 predicted proteins | sample S_130626_EF_Meta_FD_187320 | JGI IMG/M metagenome (GOLD analysis project Ga0209191, IMG submission 187320) | Freshwater microbial communities from Lake Simoncouche, Canada to study carbon cycling - S_130626_EF_MetaG (SPAdes) (version 2) | ecosystem: Environmental > Aquatic > Freshwater > Lake ...
CCACGAAGCCCTTGAAATCTTCGACCCGTCCGCGCTCCACAACGAAGAGGAACTCCGCATCTACGAGCAGATCGTCGCAATGGAGCAGGAATTCCTAGCCAACTTCCCAGTTGGCGGAGTAGAGCATAATGAGATTCAAGTCACCGTAGACTTGAACGGCACGCAGACTTGGGGCACTTGTGACCGCCTTATTCTTTTCGGAGACAAAGCAGTTATGGCTGACTATAAGACGGGCATCAGCATCATCGACCCGCCAGAAAAAAACTGGCAGGCTAAGGCTTACACCATTGGTGCATTCCAGATGTTCCCGCAGCTTGAGGAAATCACGTTCGTATTCTATGTGCCACAGCACTACGCTTCGCTGCACTACACGTTCAACCGCAAGACTGACCTTCAGCCGATGATCGACGAACTGAGCGACATCATCAAGAAGGGTGAAGAAGTCCGCCCTAAATGGAATAATGGAACGCCAGCTCTGGTCGATTGCACTCCGACGGTAAACTGCCGTTTCTGCCGCCATGAAGATCGCTGTCCAGCTTTGGGGGGTCTGGTCATCGAAGTCGCGAAGAAGCTTAATCCGCAACTGCCCGATGTGGATCTTGAAAGCACGGAAGATCCAGCAGTGATCGAAGAGCTTTGGAATATCGCTAAGATTGTCAGCAACTGGTCGGATCGCTTGAAGGAGCGGGCGATGATTCTGGCGAAGTCAGGTGCGACATTTCCGACGCTCCAGCTACGTTCGATGGGCGCACCGAAAAAGGTTGTTGACAACGATGGTTTGGTCGCTATTGCCCTCTCGCACGGGCTTGATACCGCTGAAGTCCTATCTATCGCATCAATCCCATTGGGGAAAATCACTCAAGCTGTTGCAGACAAACACGAAAAAAGCGACCGCAAAAAGATTTCAGAAAATTTTGTTGACGCCTGCGTAAAAGAAGGCATCGTCGAAACCTCTGAGGAACGATTCACACTGAGGTGAATCGGGAATCAAAACCAGAAACCAAAACTAGAAGCTAGAAACCATGCCAAAAGCAGAAATTGCATTGCAAGAGAACCAGAGCCTGTCAGCCACCAGCACAGACAGGCTTCAGTTTGACCAAAGTGATATTGATATTCCCCGTATCAATGTCGTCCAGAAAACATCCGACATCGAAGCTTCTACAGGAAGTCTCGTTTTGGATAAACGCCACGTCCTTCTGAAAGCAGAAGAGATCGGTGAAGTAGTAGTGGTCTCCGCCACTAAAGCGTGGAAAGAAGACATCCCCTTCGACGAAGGAACGATGCCCCGTATTGCTGCAACTCCTGAGGCAGCAACACAGCTCGCTCTTGAATCGAGTTATCCAGTATTGGAGTTTGCTGATATCATCCTGCTTTTCCGCCAGCCGGAAAATTCCACCGATGATTCAGCTTATCCGTATCCTATTGGGGATGCAAACTACGCGCTTGGAAAATTGTATGTCGCTAAGGATGCTTATCGCCAAACGTATAAGCGTTTGGTTACCTTCGCGGCCTTCAATAAGTCAATCCAACTCCGCAGCCGACTCTGGAACTTCCAGACTCAAATGATGGAGAAGGGTAAATATAGCTGGTATGTTCCATCGTTGGCGATCAGCCAATCGGAAACGCCAGCAGAAGTGTTGGAATTCATCGAAATCTTCAACGGGTAATAATATGAACGAAAGAGAAGTCCTTAAGAAAGAACTCGAAAGCATCGCCGCAATGTGCTCTGAAATCGAGGGTAACATCGATATCCTTCGGGCACAGCAACAACGTATCTGCATTGTTGCAGAAGCGATTGCGAAATCGCTTGAAGCGACTCCCGAACAACTTGAGTTCGAACTGGTAGTCGACTGAAATAACAAACCCTGCACGATAAACTTACTGAGTTTATCGTGCGGGGTATATTTATGCCCAAACACAAAAATGAATACCTTTGCTTTAGACTTTGAGTCTTACTACGACAAATCTTGCTCGATCAAGACACTCGGCCCACGCGGCTACTTTTCCCATCCCGACTTCGACGCCTATCTCATGTCCATTGTTGGCGATGAGGGCACTCGATTCTGCGGGCATCCGTCAGAGTTTGATTGGAATCTTCTGAAAGATCAGCGCATTCTATCCCACAATGCTTCCTTCGACCAGCATCTCTACATCTTCGGTTGTCTGAAAGGCTGGTTTCCTTCGGTAGAAGTTGCCGAATGGCATTGCACTGCCGACATGGTCGTATATCTCGGACTCGCCAGAAGCTTAAAAGACTCTTCCGCTGCGGCATTAGGTCACAAAGTGGATAAATCAACCCGCGATAATATGAGTGGGAAGAAGTGGCAAGCGATGCCGGAAGACTTCCAGAAAGAAGTCATCGAGTATGCGATCAAAGACTCTGAACTCTGCCTTGAACTTTGGCAGAAGCTTTCCGATAAATGGCCCGAACGCGAACGTGTCATCAGCAGCGTAAACCGCAAAGTTGGTTTTCGCGGAATCCCGATTGATTCCGCTTACCTAAAGGAGAGTATCGAAAAGACAAACGTAAACCTTTTCAATATCGAAGAATCGATTCCGTGGTCTGGAGAACGATCCATTCTTTCCCGTATCGCCTTCAACGATGCATGCCGCAAAGAAGGTTTGGAACCGCCAGCGAGTCTCGCACTCGACGACGAAGATGCGAACGAGTTCCTCGACACCAACAGCCATCTTCCGTGGGTCAATGGAGTTCGCAACTTCCGCCGCATCAACGGGCTGAAGCGCAAGCTTGAATCGTTCGACTCAGCGACGATGGGCGACGGTCGCTTCTACGGCAATCTTATGTATTTCGGAGGACACACTGGACGCTTCAGCGGAAGTGGCGGAAATCTAAACCTACAAAATCTTCCGCGAGAAGAGATGTTCGGCGTGTATCTCCGCAATCTGATCGCTCCAAAGGAAGGCAGAGTCCTGATCGCAGTCGACTTGTCGCAGATCGAAGTCCGCACATTGTGCTGGCTTTCGAAGGATACCGACACGATGGCAGAGATCGCAGCTTCGGACGATATCTACGAAGCCTTCGCCATCCGCTTCGGCTTGTGGGAGAAATCCAAAGGCAGCATGAAGGCGAATGATTCTTCTCTTCGCGGTAAAGTGAAGGCAATGGTTTTGGGCTGCGGCTACGGCTGCGGTCCTGATAAGTTCTCCAAAGTCTCGGGCATGGAGCTTCGGGATGCGACGAAGGCTGTCGCTCTTTACAGAGAGAAGATGCGAAAGGTAACGGCTCTCTGGAAGCGGCTTAATGAGGACATTCAACTTTCGATTAACGCACAGGAGGAATTTACCATTGACCTGCCGTCCAACCGCTCGTTACGCTACGGCCATATTCGAATAGCGATGCAGAAGGGTAAGAGGCAGTTCGTTGCAATGATGAACAAATACAGCAAAAAAACTCCTGTCAAAATTTACGGCGGGCTGCTTTCTGAAAACGCCTCACAAGCTCTAGCCCGTGACATCTTCTGCGACATGCTTTGCAAGATCGACGCGAACGGGCATGAGATCATCTTCCACGTTCACGACGAAGTTGTGGTCGAGTGCGATGCAGACAAAGCCGAAGAAAGTTTGCGAGATATTGTCTCGCTAATGTCCACACCGCCTGATTGGATTCCCGATATCCCACTTTCCGCCGAAGGAAAAATTCTCACCAAATACGAAAAATGACATACCGATACCTGAAAAATCTGCGGACATTGACCGCCATTAAGTGCCAAGACGTCAGCAAAATCAAAAGGACAAAGCCCGTCCACAAGAACAAAGCGGAATACAGAGAGTGGTGTTCCGAAGGCAATACAGATCACGTCTTCTACAGCGCGTCTGAAGGAGACGCACCAGCGAAGCGGATCTCCAACGACAACCCGCCAGCTGCCATCTACGGAGTCGTTGCCGATTACGATGCGCCAGTCGATTGGGACACCGTCGACGATATGATCGCGCTCAAGTGTAAGGATAATCCGCCGACGTGGCGGAGCAGGACACATTCTGGCTACATCCGTCTGGTGTGGGAGTTCGAAGATCGGCTCCCGATTACGATGGACATGTATGAAGTGTTTATGAAGCACCTTAACAGCATCCTTCGGATCGATAGGGTGTTTGCGGGATTCGACAACACTTCACTTAAGCCCAATCAATACTTCGAATTGGGTGAGGATTGGACGAAAGTCGGCGTGCCCATCCCATCATCTGTCTACCATACGGCACTGATGAAGGCGGCTAAAGAACGCCCACCACAGTCTGACGAGACATTGATCCCAATCGAAACGGTTGCAGCCGAAGTCCAGAAGCAGTTCGCCAACCGATGGGTAGGCAACTTCGAAATCGGCTCACGCGGTCCTTTGTTCTGGATCGATGATGGTGTTGATCGGGAAGGATGTCAGATTGTCGAAGACGGTGTTCTTTGCTTCAGCGACCGTGCGGGCAAAGGATTCCTTACATGGCGCGAAGTCTTAGGCCCGAAGTTCGTTCAGGCTTTCGAGCAGAAGAAGATGGGGAATCTGCTGGACCAATACTGGTTCAATGGGAAAAGCTTCTTCAAGCTACTGCACAACGCAGCTGTTGCGATCCAGCGCGACCAGTTGATCTTGGAGCTTCGGCAATCGGGATTCAATCCGAAAACGAAGAAGGGCCAGCCGCTGTCAGAAGTCGAAAGCGCGATTCTGGTCATCAGCAACCAGAACCGAATCGATGAGATTGCTCCTGTTGTATTCTCGAAAGATCGAATCGTGACGTATAACAGCCACCGCATCCTGAACAACGCGAATATCCATCCGGTGGAACCGGCGGATAACGGAGATCCTGCAAACTGGCCGTTCATCCATACGTGGATCAACCAGTTGTTCGTCAACACGGCAAGCAGGCCGACCGTCGAGTATCTTTTCTCATGGCTCAAGCGATTCTACTCAGCCGTGCTTTACAAAGAATTCATGCAGGGCCAAGCAATGCTGCTTGTCGGCCCAACCAATAAGGGAAAATCTCTACTTTCGAATAGGGTTATTTCTTCACTGGTTGGCGGGTATGCCGATGCTTCGGACTACCTCAGCGGCCAGACGAAGTTCAACAAGGATCTGGCACGCGTAGCTGCGTGGGTGATCGACGACACAACGTCAGCTGCATCCTTTCAGGACCAGCGTAAAGCGACCGAACTCATCAAGCGTGCCGTAGCCAACCCGCGCGTCGAGTATCACGCGAAATACGTAGACGCTATTTCGGTTCCGTGGACAGGACGTGTGATCTTCTCGCTCAACATGGACGCGAACAGTCTCTCCGTCATCCCTTCGCTGGACAGCTCCAATCGGGATAAGCTCATGGCATTGCGGATCAGCGATTCAGCGTCGAGCAAGTTCCCAGCCAACGGATCGCTTGAGGCTACCATCAAGAACGAGCTTCCCTACTTTGCGAAGTTCTTGCTGGACTGGCAAATCCCGAAAGACATCGAAGGCATGGGTCGCTTCGGAGTTAAGAGCTACATCGATGAGTCCATCGCGTCAGCGGCGTATGACAACTCAAGCCGTTCGTCTGTGGCGGAACTCGTTGAGTTCTTCGTCAAGCGTCTCCGTGAATACAATAGCACAACGGATCGCTGGGCGGGGACGCTAACAGAGTTTCAAGTGTCTCTGCACGACTTGAACAACGGACGCCCCGTCGGCATGTCGGGCAATCTTGAATTCGTCCGCCGTGGGATGGGGACGATGGAGGAGGCTTGCAACAACAACCCCAACGTCAGACCGATTCGTTCTTACGGACAGGGAGGCGGGAAGATCTGGGAGATCAGTCTGGACAAGAAATTCGACATCAGTCGTGGCTCGTCAGATATTCTTCTAGAAGATCCATCTTCTTCAGTTTGTTGATCGGGATGTGGTAGCCATCAACGCGGTAGGTGAATCCGGTTCCATCCGATCCACCTGCCGCAATGAAATTTGATCTCCGCTTAAAGGAATCAGTTTTTATCCATCCGACAAGCCATAGACGAGTCATAGTCTCATGTGCGCGAACGAACACGAAAATGTCGTTCTCAAACATATGAGACTTCTTTTTTTCTACCGATGCAATGTAGTCTCCTTTCGGGATGCTGTTTGATCGCTTCGTCTTTACTTCGATCTTGATCCCGTTATCCGTTTCGAAATCGTAGCCGAATTTAGTATCTCCGCAATGTTTCACTAATCCATTGAGATACGCTCCTACAGCGACCTCTCCCAACATGCCGTGCATCCTGCCAGCTCCTTTGGTGTAAGAATTGTGTAAGATGCCCATCCTGTCGGACCGCTCCGCAGCTAGTCGGAAGTCTTCGCCCGATGGTCTGAACTCAATAAATTGATCGTTGAATACGGATCTAAATTGAGAGGGAGCATCAGGCATTGTCTTTGGCGATTCTTTTTACGAAGGCATCCCATGCAGGAAAGAAGATTTCTTCCATGCAGCGGACAATAGGCTCCTGTTCATAGCGTTCTGAGAAACCAATTCCTGAAAGAAGTAACGATGCCTCCATCAATTCGTGACGGATCGTAAGTAACTTTTCTGGATCGGAAATGCTTTTATTGATTTCGATAATTTTAAGGTCGTGTTTGTATTGACCAAACGTGTCATCGAGATCGACAAAATCAAGCTTAACCCTACGGCCAGCGACAAGAATAGTTTTCGGCCATTTGGTTTTCATGGATTTAGAGACTATTTTTTCGTCTTCTCGACTTTGACTTTACCTTCGTGCAGCTCGCCTTTGAGTTTATTCTGTTGTTTTTTCGACAGCGGGCTGACTTTCGAGAGCAGATATCCGACTTGCTTTTGCGACTTCGTAATAGTTTTCATAGATCAATTCGTTTGTGCCGCAACCCATTTCAGGATTCCTTCGGCGTATGCTTTGGCGAGTTCTTCTTTTCTATTGGAGAAATAAAGGTTCTCAGTGGGATTGCTCCCGAAAAATGGCTCGCAGATAACTGCTGGGCAGTGGGTCTTGCGGAGGAATAATCCACCACGGTCTTCGGCATTGATCGATTTGAGTCCTCTATCCTTCTGGTTTGGAAAGAATTTAACCAGACTTTCTGAGAGGTTAGCGGCCAAGGATGCACCTTTAGGGCTAGAGAACCAGTGCAGAAATTCGTGCCCATTAGCGTAAGGGCCAGCGGAATTGAAATGCAGCTCTACGGCCACGTCCGCTTTGAGTTCTTTGATATGCTTAGTGAGCCACATCATTGCCGGAGCGTAGCCCGATCCTTCATACTTATCGATCAGGACAGAATCGTGACCCGCTTCGTGTAGAAGTTCACAAACGCGTTTGGCGATTGGCTGGTTGAAATTCCACTCCGAAATACCTTCGACATTCACGGCTCCGTCATCGCCGGAACGACTGTGTCCGACACAAATTGCTATAAGTTTCTTAGTCATTTATTGTAATTCTTGTTACCGATAATTATGGCGCGTTCGTAACTGTATTGGCTATGGAACGTCTGGCCTCTGCCCTCTAGCTGGCCCTCAACAAAGTAGTATTTGACAGAAGGTTTCAGCGTAATGTGGTCAGGGTCGAGAAGTGCGCTTTCGTTGGAGGCGTTGCGAGAGCCGCTCGATACGCAGCTTACTAGCCCCATCACCAACAGCAGCGAGACGATCCAGTTCATCTTCGATCTGATCCAGCTCTGTTTCGCGCTGCCTGAGTATCCATTCGGCATACGCATTGCACGCGGCAGTAATAGCTGTGAGTAGTGCAGAGATCGCATTCACTTACTTGGTTGCGTCAGCAGCCTTGATCAGACCGACGCCAGCGGTAACACCAGTAATAAGCACGCCGATATCGAAGGAGCCGCTTTTCAGGAAAGCGATGGCGGCGAACGAAACAGCAGAAACGATGGTGAGGATTCCAATGATAGTGGTTTTCATAGCAGTAGTTTGTTTATGGCTTGTTGGATTTACGACTGAAGGCACGATACAGTGAAATAAGTCCGATTGCAAGTCCAATGCAGGAGCCTGTAAAGCGAACGGACCAGTCGAGCTGTTCCTGAAAAGTTGAGACAACTGCGAATGTCGATCCGCATATGCCGATCAGTCCGTTGAGGAGGATTTGGGAAGTATTCATCGGTGAAAACTGATCGGTAAGCATAAGCTCAATACATGTTGAAAGGACTCCCGTTTCCTGAATAGGGGTCCACGCGCATTGTCTGCCGCGCTCCGCCGCGATAAGCGTCCTTTTCGTCCTCCAGAAGCTGCTTGCACACTTGCCAGTGGTAGTTGGCCCGCTCGATATCAGCATTGTCCTCAGCCGTTGTGGCGAGAATGCCGCTCTTAATGGCGTTCACGTTGCCCAAATAGACGATGTCAGACTCGTCCATGATCGGAACGAATGCCCGCTTAAGCAAAAGGAAAATTTCTTGAGTAACATTTGATGGAGTGCGCGTCCGGTAACGCCTGTAGCGGAAGATCTGGTCGCCTCTTCCTTCGGCCAGCACCAGCTTATCATCGACCGTCTTCCCGCTTTCGACCGCATAGATTTCGATATTGGTCGGTATACCATCGAACCGGATCTCCGAAACCGCGTTGATTTGATTCCCGTTTCCAAACGCTTTCAGAGACAGACTCCCGTTCGTATTGGTAAGAGAGAAGTCTTCCTTCAAGGAGGTAATAGTCCCGTTGAGGAGCGTGTATTTTATCTGGATAATCCCATCGGAAGGAAGGTTTCCTGTGACCGCTTTCACCGAAAGGGTGTATCCTTTGGTCGAATCGAGAGCCTCTTTCGTGCTGTGAATCCCGTCATCCACAACGCCGAACATCCCGTATGCGCTATACGTGTCGGGGATTCCGCCGATGGAGTAGTCGTGCCACTGAGACCAAAGGTTCTGTGGCGATTTGTCCACGTTCGCGGCCATGATGGATTCAGCATCTTGTGGCAACGCGAAGTAGCCATTGCTGGTCGTGATGCGGAAGTCGTAGGCCAGATCGCGCCAGTAACCCATCGCGTAGAGTCGCGGAAGCACCAGATTCAGCACGGGAATAAACCGCTGATCAGGAGAACAGTAGCTGGAAAGTTGGTCCGAAAGGGACTTTACCGTCATTGCAGGCATGGGCGGATACTACAGGTTCAGGGTTCAGGAGTCAAGCGAAGGTATCCAATACCGCTAGCTCTGCGATAAGCTTAAGCAGGACTTTGGGTAACTTGCGCTGGAGCATCCGATGCAACCCGCTCCAAGTGCCTGCTCACTGTGACCGTGAACACTCTGTCTAGAGTATCTTCTTGGGGGTCGACCTTTTGTGAGGTATCAATCGATACTTTGGTGGGCTGTGCCGATAGATCAAGCTTTGCGAGCCAGACAGAAAGCTCATTCACAATGACTTCTTCGGCTGATTTTTCTAGAGTTGGTGTGTTATTCATGGGGTAAGTGCTTTGTTAAAGGTATTTCTTTGGGTTGTCAAATAAAATCTCATCAAGAGAACTCCAACGTAACTGTCGTCGAGCCTGTCCAGCCGCCACCATAGCTTATGTTTTGCCCCGCAATGTAATCTGCTAAACCTTCCGAGAATACAGCAGATTCATTTTCCCAAGGATCTTCCCACGGTAGTCTATAAATCTCCCGACTCTGTGCAGCGGGAAGACCAAACAAAACAATGGAAATGGAGTTTTCGTCATTATCTTCATCCTTACCACCTGACGACGGATACCCTCCAGACTGAAGGATATAGGGGATCCAGTTTGTGTAATAATCGTCATATGGATATGTGCCACCTTCAACCCACGGATCTTCGATTGTTGGTCTAGTGTAGTATGTTACTGTTGAACTTCCTACCTTAATAGGCGGTAAGTCAAACACTTCTTTAGTATTAGTATGATACACACACTTCCAAAAATAATTAGGGTTATGTACCATAGAGAATTCACGGATATTTTGATCTGGACTAGGAAATTTAATTATTGGCAATCTTTGATAGAAAGCCCGTTTGTATACTGGAAGTGACGAATAATCAAATTCGTAATTATACTTTGCTGCGCCTAACGCTTCTGCTAATCGCGGTTGTAATCGCTCATCTTCTTCAATACTTTCCGTTCCAGTAATCCGCATAGACGACAATCTATGTGGATACTCATTGATATAATCATCTATAAAAGATTTTTTTGCCGCCTTTACCGACTCAAAATTATTGGCGTAAGCCGAAGGTATAATACTCATAATAGTCTAGCTGCGTATCTCGAATCTCGACCACCGCCAACCACTACTGAAATGGGACCGAATGTGTACTGGAACGAGTTATCTGGATCAGCCGCTCCATTTATGAGATCAACGCGTGCGATTGCGAGATAATAAGTTGATGTTGTATCTGATGGGACATCACCCTTAGTCCATTTGACAGTCGAACTGGTGATAGCACCAGAAGAGGAGTTGATGATTACTTTTGCGAGCAAATTCCAAGTTCCATTTGCGGGGTTTTTTTGTTCCGGTGGATCAATGTTTACGCCTCCGAGCAAGCCAGCAGCTGCTTTTAGCAAATCACCAGAAGCACTAATCACTTCGAACGGAAGGTTTTTAATCGGAGTATTTCTAGGCTGCTTAAATTCTGCTTGGGTAGCAGTATATACCCAATTTGTGCTATCATATGCCAGTTCGTTAGCACTTGATAAACGAGGAGAAGTTACGGATTGCCACGACATAGGATATTAGTTACAGTTTTACAGTATATTCTTGGACGATATACCCATCCTCATAAGGGTTCACTTCAAATTTAACCAAGAACTCTTTACCCACATAATCTGCTGGCTCAGTCTTCGGTATGATTACTTTCTGAACTGTATATTTATAGACAGGATCAGCGGTTCCTGTACTAAATTCATATTCAAATCTTTCATGCAAAGTCGAAGGACAATAGAAAGATCCAAATGGAGTAACGAAAGAAATAGGCGCGGGTTTGAATGTGGTCAATTCGGGCACTGCTGGAGGATTTTTCGAATAGTATTCTTTGATTTTACACGGCATCGCTCCAGAGAAACCTTCTTTGATTTGAGCATTCATATGCTTTTCAGTAGAGCCGTCTCGCTTTTCGAAAACTGTAAAGTCTATGCCTAAGAATACTGGCGGGACAGCATAGTTGATCACACCAGCATAATTGCGAGTTGAAGTAGGAACAACTTCTTTTCTTTGGTTCTCAAAAATTTTTGTGCTGCCTAAGTTAAATACAACTTTTGAGTTTGAATTCGTTGCCGATGAAACCGAAGTTCCGTAGGATGTATATTCCGTAACAGTAAGAATCGGTGTAGCTAGCCTACCGCTGACAAATTCTGAACCCGCAATAGAAACTGAGTGCGTTTCATTTAAGAAAACCTTAATCACTCCATTGGACCAGACTTGCTTCGACCTTCCACCCGTTGCTGAAGACGGAACCGTGCTGTATGTGCCCTTCCATGTGAGTGTCCCCCAAGCCTGCGCGTCTACGTCTTGGGTGGACCCGCCGATAGAAACAGCTACTGACGAAGATTCGTAAACAGTAGTCATGCTGTCTTTGAAAATCAGACGGGTATTTCCACCAGCGACGACATTATTGTTGAGAGTGTAATTGGTCGTTTCAATAATCGCACCCCACGGCTGAGCAGCTGTATCAACTCCTTTGAAACCGCCTACGCCCTGTGTGGTGACGGCGGTGTTTCTGAATATCTGTAGATCACCGGAACGGTATATGAGACTACTTGATCCGTCACCTACAGAAGGTAAGCTTCCAGTAGCACTTGCTCCGCTTACAGAATTTGTGATGAGATAAGCTGTTCTATTGACTGAACTTTCAAGAGTACCGCTGTAGACATCAAACGACATCGTGGTAACTTCTTCCTCTACACGGTCGGGAGTTTCCCGTTTGTAGTTAAGATTGACTACGTCACCTTCTAAAGGAAACTCTGTAGGAATGGTTTCAACTTTTCGCGTAATTACTGTGCGCTTTAGATTGTCTCTAAACAACTCAGGAGGAATGCTGTCTGTCGCAGTTCCTGAAGATATCTGAACTGGATCGGGCCAGCCGCCGAGAGCTTCTTTAGTGACTTTAACTGCTTTGCCGTTCCCCAATGGGGTAATCTGAGATGAGATTACATTGATGCCAGTGTCTATGCCAGTGCCTTCGTTTACGACGGAAACAACAGAGTCACTCGTAGTCACGATTTCACCGTAAGTAGCTCCTTTTCCTTCTGTAGGCTGGACATAAAGCCGCTGCTCTGTTACATACAAGCTATCGAGTTCCTGTTGCTGGATACGTTTTTGCTCAGAAGTATACAGAATCCATGTTCCTTCGAACTTATCTGCGGGCACGTTGGGCATAGCCGAACCAACGATTAATTCGGCAGATGCAGGATCGAATTGACTCCTCAGCGTCACATAAGTGCGAGTGACGCTATTGAGGATTAGCCCACCGATTTGCGTGGTTCCCAATTCAAAGTTGTAGAGATCCTGATTCTCGCGATCCGCAGCGTAGAAGAACTCAAAGATCTCGTTACGCTCGATGTCAACGGGCTTGATGAAGATCAGCTTGTGGTGGGGCCACTTGACAGCGTTGGGGTGCGGTGTTCCGTATGCAGGAAAGTCGGAGCGGTTACAGTCACGGATCTCGCTGAAAAGGACATCGGTCGTAAGCGGAGTCGGAAAGATCTTCCGGTCCTGCCTATACGGGGCTTGTGGTAGGGCTGAGACTGGCATTAGAATACTGGGGTTGCGACTAAGCGCATACGCTGCGGGGTTCCGGTTTCGTTACCGCCAACAGAGGCTACAAAAATCTCAACGTAGTCGTTTTGGGCAAACTCGATAATCCAATTAGACATCAGCTTGGCAACGCCTACACCACCTTTAGTTGGGCACACCGCATTACACTGCGTGGCATCAATTACTGTACCGTTCTTTGCAATTTTAATACTAAACATCGTGCCATCAGTGGCCGAAAACATGTCCATGCTAGCGAACACCAAGAACTTACGAGTCGCAGAGCCTGTATAGCGCAGGCGGTTATTTACACCATCTGCATCAAATTGAGCGGCTGCATCTAAACTCGTATTGATGACTAGCTTAGCATAAGTAGTAGTATATCCTGTTGATGAACCTGCGGTCTGGCCGCCAATCTGGCCGTAGGCTGAAGCGGCGACACCCGTGCCACCATTTGCAACAGGAAGCGTTCCAGATATATCCGCAACTGGAACGGTCGCGCTCGCGGTCATCGCTGTCGTTCCGGTTCCTTTAACGTAACCAGTCAGAGTAGCCGCGCCAGTTCCTCCATTACCGACAGGTAACGTTCCAGATATATCCGCAACTGGAACGGTCGCGCTCGCGGTCATCGCTGTCGTTCCGGTTCCTTTAACGTAACCAGTCAGAGTAGCCGCGCCAGTTCCGCCATTACCGACAGGTAAAGTTCCAGTAACTCCTGTTGTCAAAGGCAGTCCAGTGCAGCTAGTGAGCGTTCCTGAAGTTGGTGTGCCCAAGATAGGCGTAACCAAAGTTGGAGAAGTAGCCAATGCGTTGGCTCCGCTTCCGGTCGAAGTAGTTACACCAGTCCCGCCATTACCGACAGGCAAAGTTCCAGTGACACCTGTTGTCAAAGGCAAGCCAGTGCAGTTTGTAAGAATACTTCCTGCTGCTGGAGTGCCCAATACGGGAGCGATTAAAGTAGGGCCAGTTTGCAGCACCGCAGGACCAGTTCCAGCGGTGTTAACCCAAGATGGAGATGCGATGCCATTGCTTTGAAGGAGTTGTCCCGAAGTGCCGACGGCTACGAATCCTGTAACACCTACTGCCGATTGGTAAGGAATTGCGCCAGCAACACCGCCAGCAAAGTTTGTAGCAGTTGTAGCATTGCCCGTTAAGCTAGCTGTGATCGAGCCAGCAGAAAAGTTTCCAGAAGCGTCCCGCGCTACGATAGCGGCGGCGGTGTTTGTTTCAGTAGCGGTGGTGGCGGAGTTTGCTATTTTTCCAGAAGCCGTAATGGTTGCCAGCTTATCGTTGGTCACCGCGTTGGTTGCAAGCTTATCGGCGTTTACTGCTCCATCTGCGATCTTAGCAGTAGTGACGTTCAGATCTAGGATCTTGGCAGTGGTCACATTGGCATTTAAGATCTTCGCCGTAGTTACGTTACCGTCAAGGATCTTGGCAGTGGTGATATTAGCGTCCAAGATCTTTGCAGTGGTCACAGCGTTGGCTGCGATCTTCGCTTCGGTGACGTTGGCATCTAGAATCTTGGAGGTGATAACCGCATTGTCAGCTAATTCAGCAGACGTGATCGTTGTGGGGCCAACCGAAGCGTAGCCTACATCGGAAATAATAAGGGTGTATGTATCAGAGGGCATAGGGTTAAACGTCGTTGGTTGCTTGTGGTCTTACCGAAACCGATCCGTAGAGGAGCCTACGCCGAACGGAGTTGATGTCCGCGAAAATATCGTATTCGTAGAGGCCAGTTCCGGCTCTGAGAGTTTTGGTGAGGGTCTTGGAGAGGCTCAACGTAGCGATTCCTGCGAGCGGAGTGGTCAATGCAGCTGTAAACGTCGTCGCTTGGGCTTTGGTTTTGACGTCCCGAATATCCGCATAGAAAGTAGCTCCAGTGATATTGACAGGAGTGATCCCATCAGCCTGCCGGATCGTAAGCACGAAGCTGTAATCCGCTGCACGGTCTAAAGTGATGTCGTAATTTGCTGCGAGCATGGCAAGTTGGTTTAACCCGTTACGCCTTTATAGAAAATAGCTGGTCCGCCAGTAATCGTTCCGCCTGTGAATAGCGTGTTGATGGTTACGCCAGCAGCGACAGCACCAACGGTTCCCGAAGAAATCAACGGAGTCGTTAAAGTAGTGGCCGTGATTGCACCCAATGCAGTCATTGATACGTATTCGCCAGCAGGAAGAGTCCCGCCAGTAGTGACGATCACAGCACCGCCGCGACCCGAGTTTTGTTTAAGGATATAGTCGGACATAAAGTTAATCTAAAGGGGTTAGGGATTAGTTGGTGGGGTGTAAGTCAACACGTCCCAAAGGATATAAACGATTATCAGAACCCATTGTGCAAGGATCATTTGTCGGAGTAGGTGATCGTTTTGAGGTTCTTCATAGTGCTTCAAGTTCGGCTTGTGTTTCGTCAATCTCAGTTGCAATTTCGGGCTTAGGTTCTTCGGTCAACGGTAGTGCTACAACGAACTGGCTGCCGTCGAAAGTGATATTGGAAGGAAGTTCGACAGGTGCGCGGACGGTTCCAAATTCGGCAGAATCAAGCGCAGTGTTTACCGCTTGGCCGAATGCTGTGTTTCCTGAGAACATTTCCAGCGTAGCAGGGATGCTATGATTAAGGACAGTGGAAAGCCTATCAGTTGGCAGCGCATAGAACTGGTCATAGCACTGGCGAAGCGTCAGCGCGGAATGGTTAGCCGCTTCAAGTGCGCGAAGGATTAAAGAATCTTTGAAGGCGAGATCCTTTTCGAGTTGAGTGCGTTCGGTGAATAGTGGCATAAAGGTAGATTAGTTGAGAAGAGTGGCTTCGATGTAAGAACCAGCTGATCGCGTTGCGGACGCTCCGGTGCTTGTCCATGCAAATGTAAGGTTTCCAGCAGCTGAAGTAATAATTACTCCATCGAACATCACCTGCTGTGTCGCTGGTCCAGTTGCATTATGTAGACCAAGTGAGGTGTATGGTGTTAAATTTGATGCGCCTGCGTCAAAAATATAGACTGGACGGATCGCTAGAACATTTTGAAATGTGCAATTTGGTCCATTTAGATTAGAATATAATGTACCACCAGTCTGAGCTACAAGTTTCATTACGCCCCTGATTCGGTATGCTTTCCCTGAGGCAAGTGGTAAAGTAAAAACGCTGTCAGCCCCAGAGACTCCTGACGCCCGAACTAGATCCGACGTTGCAACGGCTCGACCAACACCAGTCAAAGATTGCTCAGGGTATCCAGTGCAGTTTGTAAGCGTTCCCGAAGTGGGGGTTCCAAGGATTGGTGTCGTCAGAGTTGGACTTGTTGCAAAAACAAGCGAGCCTGATCCGGTTTCATCTGTAACTGCTGCCGCGAGGTTTGAACTGAGTGGAGTGGCGAGGAATGTTGCCACTCCAGTCCCGAGTCCAGTGATTGAGCCGACTGCTGGCGTGATCGTCGTGTTTGCAGCTGCCGTAATTCTGCCAGCTGCGTCTGCTGTAAATGTTCCAACTTGGGTCGCGCTTCCGTAGCTGCCAGCAGTTACTCCGGTATCGTTCAAGGCGCGGCCCCATGGCCTCCATCTGCTTGAGGTTCCATCGTAGCGAAGCACAAGTGCGGTGTTCGGAGGCAGGGTAACATCTGCCGGAAACAAGAATCGGTTTGTTGCCGTGCTGCTTGCGCTGGAGTTTTTTAGGACAAGTGAATTCGTCGTGCCTTTGTTGACAATGCCGAGAATCCTACCTGCTGCTCCTCCAGCCAGACCAGTGATGTTTCTATCTGAAGCACCACCGTCGATAAAGATTTCTGAAGCGGTCGTGGCTCCAGTTGGCGCGTAGTTATTTTGATCCGCTGCGATTGTGGAGTCGGCCCGTCCAGTCAGCAAAAACTGATCTGGCATCGTAGTCAGCGTGATTGCTGCGCTTCCGTCGAAGTTGACTCCGTTGATAGCTCTAGCAGTAGCCAGCGCGGTTGCCGTGGCGACGTTCGAGGTAGTCAGGGCGACTGTGCCGTCGGCGTTTGGAAATGCGATGCTATGCGATGCAGTAGGACTGTGGGAAAGCGTGGTAGTATAAGTGCCATTATAGAGCTTTAAAGTCCCGCGAGATTGAATGTACGAGTTAGCTCCATCTGTATAGATTCTGGAGTTATATCCGCTTGTACATATACTTGCATATTCTCCGCTAGCATATATTGAGGAGTAATATCCTTCTGCATAGATTGATGTAGTGTCTCCATCTCCGCTGCTTGCGGAGATGAAGGAGTTATCTCCAGCTACAGCGACATACGAATTGTTTGCATTTGCGTTGAAGCTATACCCGTGTACGCCTCCACTTGCATAGATCGAACCTGAGTTGTTGATTGTTACAACGGTTCCTCCAGCATTTGCGCCTTCAAAGATGTTTCCAGCATCGGCGATTGCAACAACTGCTATATCGCTAGCAGAATATGCTTCTAATCCTATGTAAGAATTACTATATGCTGTTACTCCAACTCCATGATCGCTAGATCCTGAAACTGCATTGCCGCCGGGAGCATAACCTTCTATAGCTGTATAAGCACCATCTGGAACCTCAGCATATACTGCTCCAGTGAAGGCAGCACCTGTCAAATTGGCTTTTAGGTTTAGCGCGGTCTGCTGTGCTGTCGAGACTGGCTTGTTTGCGTCGGAGGTGTTATCGACGTTGCCAAGTCCAAGGTTTGTCCGTGCCGTTGTGGCATTGGCGATATCTGAAAGGTTGTTGGCGCGAGTCGGGAAAAGCGTCGTGAAATATGTGAGCAGCGTAGCCTTGATGTTCGCCCATGTGACTTTTTTGAGCGCGTTCGATGCTGCCGAGTCGGTCAACGGCATCGTATCCGCGTCAACCGGCGTCGTTTTCGCTGTCGCTGCGGTTAGGACTGCGCCAACGTTCGCGTTCGTCACGGTCGCATCGGAGCCTGCTGCACCAGCAGGGCCAGTTGCTCCAGTTGCACCAGTTGCTCCAGCCGGACCAGTAGGACCGCTCAGGGTAATCGAGAGCGTCGTTCCGTTGACCACCGTCAACGGATACTCAGTCGTGCTAAGCGATAAGGATACGTCAGCCATTTAGGTCAAGTATGTGATGTTGGCGGTGACTCCAACGTCGCCGTAGAGTAGTTTGTGCCGGAGACCGCCCGCATCAAACCAGAAGAAGTCCCACTTGTAACGCTTGTTAACGTCCAGCGTCAGAGTCTGCGTGTCCGTCAAATCGAACTTCAGTGTGCCGTCACCCAAAGAAGTAATGGTGAAAGCCGCAGCCAAAGGTTTACGGTCAGCTTCGCGGATCTCCGCTTTGCCGTAAGGCGAAACAAGAGTAACTGGAACCTCCAACGAATCCAGAATCCTCAATGTAAAATTGAAATCCTCTCCCTTAGGAATGGCAAGATCGTATTTGGCGGCGGACATTACGTCGGATAATGTAGGGTAATCCAGACGTAATGTCAAGTTGCGGTAAAGAGTATACCACAGATGATCGCAAGCGATTAACGCTTGCCTTTGCCCATAGCTTTCTCAATGGCGACCATGAAACCGCCGCCGCCGCCTCCTTCACCTTCACCGCCGCCGACTTCTCCCTCAGGAGCTTCGTGGCGCATTGATCCATCTGGACCCATTCCTTCTTCGCCTTCCATCTCACCTTCTTCTTCTGGAGCTGGGAGGTCGATGCCATCAATGGCGATTGGCAAGAGCATACCGTGCATGACGGTAAACTCTACTGGAACAGTGAACATTTCTCCTTCGTTCTTTACGGGAACTTTGAAGCCTTCTGGGATATTGATCATTCCTTGCATAAGTATTATTTGCGTTTAGCGTTTTCCATTTGGCGATACCATTGCAGAGCAACTTGAGTATCCGATTTGCCAGCAAGATCTGGATTGCTCTTGAGAAGATTTTCGATTTCAGCTTTGCGAGCTACGTCTACGCGTGACTTAGGATCGAACGATGTGCCCGTGGCCTTTGCGAAGAGTGCGTCCATGTCGCGCTTTGGTCCAGCAGCAGCGGGTGCGGCAGCGGGTGCGGCAGCGGGTGCGGCAGCGGGTGCGGCAGCGGGTGCGGATGAGGGGAGATTAGCAGCCAAAGCAGCCGGAGGAGCTGCCATAATAAATCTTTTCAACTCTGCTTGCTTTTCAGGAGTAGAGACATCCAGTGGTTTAGGGGCAGCAGTGGATGGTGGTAGGCTAGGAGCGGAAGCAGCTGAAGGGGCTTCCATAATAAATCTTTTCAACTCTGCTTGCTTTTCAGGAGTAGAGACATCCAGTGGTTTAGGGGTAGCAGCGGTTGGGCTGCTTTTGTCTGGAGCAGTTTTGCTTGCTGGTTTTTCGTATAGCGATTGATCGACCGCTTGAGCGAGAACTTCATCGCTCACTGGCGTTCCAGCTTCTTTAAGACTATTCAAAAGCTTTTGCCTAACCGAAAGGTATTTCGGATAGGCTGATACACTAGCTCTATCCTCTGGCGATGCGGTCTGCATCTCTTGGCGACCTTTGAAAGGAGCAGTACGTCCAATCGTCTGTCCGATGGTTTTTAGTTCATTATACAGCTCTTGCGTTACATCGCGGTTATTAAAATCTTTTGCCATTAGATTTAGCCGCTGCACTTTTCCAGTAAATCCACGTCCTTTTTCTCCGAGTTTTTCCTCAACGATGTTGATGAAATCTTTGTATGCGCCTGCAAATGGTGTCGCCATGTTAGTAGTGAATTAAGAGTAAAAAGAAAGAGGTTCCCGTATCCTGTTTCAAGATGCCTGCTGCGGGAGGCAAGAGTCGAGAAACAGGATACGGGATTGGGGTTTTTAGTGGGTGCGATACCAGTTGGTTCCGTTACTTAGAAGGCGCACGGTGTTGGCTGCGCTATACCCAGTAAGAGAAGTTACACCAGTCGCTGAAGCAAAGCTAAATAGAGTTCCTGCTACAGGAGTAGTAATCGTCAGGGTAGGCGTTCCAGTACCAGATGTGAAAGTACCAGAAAGAATAACGTCGCGCAGCGATCCAGCTGGATTAGGTAGCGTTACTGTTACAATTCCGTTATTGCCACTAAGCGAGCCGTTAAAACGGACAAGTTGAGCCGCAGCAGTAATTGCAAAAGCCGTAGTTCCAGTAACCGTTTCAGTTTGAACTCCACCGTTAATACCAGTAAGTGTCCCAAGAGCTACTTTACGAACTTTGGACGAGCCATTGCCCGTCAAATCGTAAATTGGCAGAAGGTCGTCGCTAGTGATATTAGCAGCAATCGAAGCAAGAGTTGGGAGATCGTCGAGAGTGGGCATCGTTTAAGTAGGTAAAAGATGAAGCTAAGGGGTTCCCTTTTACAGGAACCCCTTAGCGTTTAGGGTTTAGGCAGCAGGGGTGGTGCTGGTGCGCTTGAAGATGATCGCGTAACCGAATTCGGTTTTGATCGGCTTCGTTGCGCTTGCCAGAATACCACGGAAGAAACCAGTCGTACCATCAGGGTTGGTGATTTCGTTAGCGATATTGGTCCACTTGAAGTCACCACGATAGTTGACAGGATTGAAGGTCAAGCCATTGGAACCGCTCATTGGGTTAGGAATCTGAGACTCCATAACTTGTGGGTGGATCACGTAAGCTGCTTCGTAGGGGGCCGTGTCGTATTCGCTGTTGTAAGTGGTGATGCCGCTCGCTGCCGTATAGGGCTGAATACGAACCATGAAGCCAGCATTAGCTCCGTTTGATCCGTCACCCATGACGAAGCGCGGAGCGAGATCGTCAACCAGATGGTAGAAACCACGGAAGGACTTCTCAACACCCAACGGAGCGATTAGATCGCTAACCTTTGCGTTGTTGTAGCGAACATCGTCGCGGAAGCCAGCCTCAGTCTGAAGCGCATAAGAGGCTTCCGAAGAGATTACCAGTGCGAAAACAGGGCGACCGTTTTCTTTGCCATACGATTCCGAAGCAGCTCCTTTACGAACCAACTGGAAGTAGATCTGATCGAGAATCTTGTTCGATACGTTAGCGGTAGGGGTATAGTCGATGTCCGTACCAGAGGTAACGAAGTCATTGATGAAGTCAACCGCAGTGGTTTGAACACCTTCAAATTTCGTAGTGGCGGATTTGTCGATGATAGTAACACCACCAGAAGGGGTTCCAGTCGCGAGACACGGGACCAAGTTAGCAGCTACGCGATCATACTCGTCGCGATAGCGGTTTTCCCAAGTATAGCGGCTCGACTCAGTCATCAAGTCCATGATGGCGCGAAGCTGTTCGGTGCGATAAGCAGCGAAGCGGAGATCTTCAAGCGAGATACGCGGCGACTCGATAACAGCGCGTGAGATGCTGTAGTTCTTGAGTTGCTTGCTGAATTGAACGTATGCGCGTTTATCAGCAGAACCAGTTCCACGTGCGCCTTGAACATCTTTAGCCGAATCATTGAGAAGCTGATCTTGCGAAGGAGTATCAAAAGAGGTAGACGACGTTTGACCACTTTGTAGAGTTCCAAGAGAAGACCAGTTTACACCCACAACAGAACCACCTTGAGTAGTCGTTGGGATCGTGCGGTCATACACAAGAGTCGTGAGCTGATAGCCCATGCCTTCAGGGAATGCGGATTGTTTGATCAAGTCCATCCATGGCGACGTGTGAAGCGTGCGCTTGTAGATGTCTTGTCCGATGCGGTTTGCCTCTTCGGCAAGGATGGTGTTGATAGCACTGATGCCAGTGCCGAGATCGAAGGTGTTAGCCATAAAAGTAAGTTGGAAAGAAGTTGAACAGAGTTGGTTGTTGGAACTGAAGCGGTGTTTTTACACTGTATTCTTAGAACTAATTGAGGGCTAGAGCAACCGGACAGAGTATAGTTTCGAGCGCAGAGTCTCTTGACTTCGTTTCTTTCTGTAGAACTAATTGAGGGCTAGAGCAACCATTGAAACTTACGTCAGAAAGAAAATACAAAAAAAGGGTGCTGTTGTCAACACCCTTTTTTGATTGGTTTGCGTAATGAGTAATCAGCCGCCGAACGCTCTATTGATCGCATCCGTAAAGCTGACATCTGATCCCGCTGTGCTGCGCGATCCCGACGGCGATGGCAAACGGCTCGATCCTGTTCCCGAGATACGCGGTTCCGCGCCTTCGAATTCTGCCAGTCGGTCTGTCAGCGACTCGATTTCCTTCCTCTGGCTGATGTATTCACGGACCATGGCTGGCAGAAGCTGTGCCGATACCGCGTTGTAGGCGAAGTCGACCGGATGGATTACCGACGGATCGCTTTGCGCTACCTTTTGCTGGATTCGCTGGATTCCTGCATCGTCGAGCTTGTCGAATGTCTTCAAGAACGGAAGTTTTTCCGTAATCCGCTCCATGACGTTGCGCGTTACGTTCTCCCGAAACTTTGCCCGTTCGGCCAGTTGGGCGTTATTGCGGGATTCCTCCAGCATTTCGGCTTCGCGTGCCGCTTCTTGCACGTTTTCGTAGAGTTCTGCGCGTCGTGCGAGAATCGGGTTCACGTCCTCCATCAACTTGTAGATGCGGGCTTTATCCCGATCCGAAGCGTGGCTCATTACTTCCGAAAGGCGTTCATCTTGCAACTCTGTGTCGGAAAGAGCGAAAATATCGATGAGCGCGTTGGTATCTACATCGTATTTACTTGCGATCTGGTCTGCTTGCTCGATCAAAGCCTCCAATGGCTTTGTGATCGCTTCCTGATACGCGGACGTTTGTTCCAGATTGGAGAACATCTGCGCGTGTTCATACTCAGCGATCTTCTGTTGCAGGACTTCAATGTCTTTGTTCTCGACAAGACCCGACATTTCTTTGATTTTCAGCTCCTGCTCAGCGGTCACCTGCTTGAGCTGGTCCCGTTCTTCGCGGAACTGCTTCATTTCGTCTTTGAGCTGCTTGAATCGGTTGGCAGCTTTAGGAGTCCAGTCTCCTTCTTCGCTGAGTTGCTCCAGCAAGTCCTCTTCAGAGGCGTCTGGCTGTGTCGATTCGACAACAGGAGTCGCTTGCTTTTGCTGTTTTTCAACCGGAGCATCGTCGCTGAAAGAGCTTGATGCCTCAAGTGAAGCGAACGCCGCGTCGAGCGCAGATCCAAAGGATTCTGGCTCAACGGCGGACGGGATTTGTTCAGTTACGGATTCGATATGTGTGTCCATTCATCAATTAGTGGTTGTTTGTCGATAGGAAGCTTAGTCAGTTTCATCAGATCGCTAAACGCGTCACGATATCCAGCGAACCAAGCGTGCCTTAGATTGTTGTTTTCCGCACTCTGGGCGAGTGTGGCGTATGAGGGACCAGCTGCCTCTTTCAGGATACAGGATGCGGTTTGGAATGCATCGCTATCCAGTATGCTGCGGAGTTCCTCTACAGATTTAATGTCGCTGAACCATCGATCCAGCGGGATCGGAATCGGAATTTTCTTTGATGCCATAAATTGGTTTACCATTTCACTTTATTCGCCCAATAAGCCGCGCTCATCACACCTTTTGCGATGTTTTTAGCGTGGCGGGACTTAAATGCTTCACGTCTTTTGCGATATGATTCGCTTTCACCTTCCTTTTTTGGTGATCCTTTAACTCCTTTTTGTCCAAAGTGAATAAGCTTCTCTTTCCCACCGCTGCAAGCTTTGACGACATGGGACTTCGTCGGATGATCGGGGGTTGTGCGGGGCTTATTGCAAGCCATTTTCTCTTTGTCGAGCATATCAGCTGAGAGTGTTAGCCCTGTTGCTCGCGGAACTTAAGTGCTGCGGAGGCGTCACGCATCGATTGTTCCTGATCGAACTTCGCTTGCCGGATCTTCATGTCAAGTTCAGCCTTTTGTTGGGCGATCTGCATCTTGATTTGGTGTTCCTGCATCTTTAAAGCAGGACCGTCCATCTGCGGTGCGCCGCCTTCTTGTGGCTGTTGCTGCGCTTGATCCCGTTGGATCTTCTGAGCGGCTTTAGTCGTGTTGTTAATCGCCTCTTCAGCGTATTGCATCACTTGTTTCGCTTGCCCGACGATCGATGAAAGAGCTGGATCACCGCTAGCGTATTGAAGGGTTTCACCGATGTGTTGGTAGAACGACTGGAGGATCGGAAGCACTTGTTGCGGGTCGGCTCCGCCCGTATTGATTTGCTCAATGACTTGAGTAAGCAACGGGAGATGGACTTGCAGGTGCATTCCATGCATCTCCGAAGAGATGACAGGAACTTGCTGTCCAGCGGAGAGCTGCTGGTTCTCAAAGAAGGCGATCTTGACGTCAACCGTCTGGCGATCTTCGCTGTCTTTCGGAACGTAGCGATCTGCGAGATCGTGTCCGACACGCGTGCTTACGATATCGCGGGTCAAGTTGCGGCGACCGACTTCGTCGAACGTGCCTGACATCGCTTGCAGCTCACGAAGAGCGACAACCCGATTTGCGTGCGATCCGCCACCGACCGAACGAACGGCGCGGGTGCGGTCGAGATCGAGAGTCCTGATGAAAGACGGGCTGACTCCGCGAGCTTCGCAACGGCGGTAGAACTCAGCGACAAATTTGTCTTGCCGCTTGACTTGCACAACGCGTCGAACGATCTCGCGCATCAGGCGACTCCACGCGGCGTAGAAGAGATTCAGACTCGCGCCCGAAAGTCGAGTTGCGACATCCATATCGGATGTAATCTGCATCTGATTCCTGTAAGGTGAACTCTGATTCGGGCCGTATGTAGAGACCGTATCCGTGTTCTGTTGCAACTGGTTCGTGAGATCCTGCAACGCTGGCATCACTGCCTGAGAAAGATTCGGGATCGCCTTCTCGACGATCTTTACGTTTGGAGAAACAATGGCGTAAGCTCCATAATACGTGAACTGCAATTCATCCAAAGCTCTTTGGGATTCAGGCTGGAGCATCACGGCGGACGACAGCATCGCGCCGTCGATCATCTGGCAGCGAAGGCGGTTGCTCGTCTGGATATGGTTGAAGATCCGCTGGCCCAATCCGCGAATCGAATGGAAAGTCCCGTTGGAGCCGACGCCATACGTGAACATCACGTAAGCCTGTTCGGGCGAAGCGTAGCGGGAGATCTTCTTGTAGATAAAGTCTTTGGGCGAATCTTCCGCACAGATGAAATGGGAGACGCTGCCATCCATCTCGCGGACTAGAAAGTGCAGGACGGCGACGGTGGGATTCTGGAGTCCTGTATACAGATCGTTGTTCTTGAGTTCTGCTTGGATTGCCTCCCAATCGGTGTAGAGCGAACCACCTTCGCTGTATCTGCGGCCCGTTGTCTTTGCGTTCTTGACGATGATGCGCTTCACTTCGTCTGGAAGCCATCCGATCTTCGTGGCGACTTCTTCGTTCTTCACGAACGAGAAGAGTTCGTGCAGTAGATAGTCTCTGCGGATGACCGCGACATCGACAGCGTTCTCTGAGGACGGTGTCTGGCGCGGAATGAGAATGTCGGTAAAGCTGCCGACCCTGAATTTCCAGTCTTCAGGCGAGTCGAAATAAGCGACCCCTACTCCATGCTTGATGAACGTGGTACACAAGCGCAGGTAACTGCTGTGGAATTCGGGCCAGTTACGCAGCAAATGCGTAAACTCTTCGGCAACGATGTCCTCTTGATACCCCATCTGACTTTTCTCGCCTTCCGTGCCTTTGACTTCCACAAGACACTCAAGCGAACTGTAGAGATCCACGTAGGACGACAACGAAATATCGAGCAGCCGTTGCGACTCCCCGAAGTTAAGATTGGTCTTCAGTTGCTGGTTGGTAGCGAGAAGCTTCGACGCGTCATAAGGAGCGGCTCCATCGAACATCGCATCGATCCGTGCGCGAACAATCGAAGACTTTTCATCGCCACGGCGCAGAGACGTAAAAATGGACAACGCGCTTTGCACGTCTTTGAGCCTCGTCTCTACGGGTTTGCCTTTTTCATCCAACGATCCTAGATCAAAACCGTCAATATCCAAGTGGCGTGCCGACATCCGCTCTAAAGTATCCGATTTGGATATTTTGTCAATACTTTATTCGTCAGCCCCGAAATGCGATTCGGAACCCCAGACGTCGCTTACGAGTTTGGCAACCCGTATCGTGCGACGTGAGCCGTCCAATTTACGCACGGAAACATACCGCCAGCCGCTTGGACGGATGAATTCGCTGACCATGTAGCAGGAGCCTGCTGCGGAGCCTCTAGAGGGCCTCTGGATGCAGTATACGGCCCCGTATTTTGTGACTGCTATCGTCGGATAAAGCGAATGCACTTTTGCGCCTTCGTTCGCGAAGATGATTTCCGCTGAAAGCGTCGGCTTCGGGTTGGCGATTTTGTCGATGCAAACGCGCTTCCTCTTTCCGGTATCGTCGGTGACCTGCGAATACCATTTGCCGCAGCGATACTCGCGGCGAAGCTGCTTGCCGTCCCGAAGGACGTTCCCCTTTTTGTCGATGGCGTAGTGTTTTGCGTTGTGGAGCGTTTCCATGAAGCGAGATTCGTTCGTTTCCATTTCCCGTCAAGTCAATTCTTTTCCGTCAATTCTTTTCCTTACCCTTATATATAAACTTTATTATTACTTGGAGTTACATTGGTTTTCGGAAACCAATGTAACTCCGTATATTATAAGAGTATTTTAGGGGGGTTTCAAAATAACAAAAGATTGAAAAATCAATGAGTTACGATTTTCAAGTTTGAAAAAGCCTGAAAAACGTCAAATCTTTTCGGTATTACATTGGTTCGCAAGATTTCGGTTCTCCGACCGAAAATGGCTAATTCGGCATCGCTTTAACCTGAATCGTGCGACGGGAGGTTGAAAATCCTGTCTGGTTTTTTCAACCTGAACCCCTAACCTGCATCCTGAACCTCTTGCGCGGACAGGGCATCTCGCTTCCTTTTTCGGGACTCGACGATCCTTTCTCGATTGGCGAGATAGTAGTTTCGGTTATACACACACACGGCTTCGCGCTTCTCTGGATCGATTACCGCATCCACTTCACGCCTTCGGATGATCCGATTCCGGTTCTTGATGTAGTAATTTCGTTGATACTGAAGGCGTTCTTCGCGTTTCGCTCTGTAGTATTGCTGCTTTTTTTCGTCGGCCATGCGCGGACCCTAAACCAAAAGCGGGATAGTGTCAAATTTTTTCCTATGCATACATATATGTATGCGAACGCGGCAGGAAAAACAGTCCCCCCACCCGTGGCGTGGCTCATAACTTGTAACAACAGAGGTAATGCTGGATCGGCTGGCTGTTGATTATCAGTGACTTGCATCAATTCACCACTGTTCCCTAACTGGTTTGAATGGTTACTAGATAAGGGCTGCCAGATTCACCTACCATGAAGTAGACAAACGGCAGGCACCGCAGCGGCGCGGCCTTGCTGTGATGCCTGTCAGCGGTTCGTTTCCCTGCTGTCCTGCAATGTTTCGATGAGAGGGGAAACGAACGGCAACTGCAACACTCGGTTGCAACCCGTATCCTGATCCCTGATCGCTGAAACAAATACCATGAAGACTGAAACACAAACCGCCGTCATCACCGCCGCAACCGAAGCCATCACCGCTGCCGCTCTTGAATCAATCACCGCCATCGTTCAAGCGAAAGCGGCACTCACCATCGTCATCCGCGAGCAAGTCAGGATCTTGGAGAAGGCGGGCGTTTCTCAGAAAGAAATCGCCGCCATTGTCCGCGATGCGGTAGGGAGCGCGGCTTCCCCGTCGCACATCAGCCGCACGTTGACAGCTTGCGGCGTCAGGCTTCGCGGCAAGCGGGCCGATGCGGGCTTCCTCCGCATGGCTGACGGCGCACTTGCCGCCGCCATGGAGGCGAAGCCCGCCGCTGATAAGGGCGGCGACGACGACGACGACGATGACGGCGAAGGCGAAGGCGAAGGCGAAGGCGAAGGCGAAGGCGGCGGTCACACCGCTCATACTCTCGCCGCTTTGCTGGCATCACTTGAACCGCAACTTGTCGCCCGCGCCCTTGAAATTGCTGGCTTGATGGACTCCGATGGATGCGGCGGCGGATCATTCCGCGCAATCGAATCCTGAATCCTGCAACACGAAGCCCGCTTAGTGCGTCCGCATTAAGCGGGCTTCGTTCCATCCAATCCAATCCAATCCAATCAATCTAATTGAAAATTAAAAACATGAATACTAAAGCAACCATCCGCGCCTTCGCCGCGCTCCGCCTTCCTCTTCAAGATGTCAGCTGGTACAGCTGCGACGATGCGGTCTACCGCATCCCATCGCCGTTGCCAGAAGCCGTGCAAGATTGGCTTGCGCGGCATCCAGAAGCGGGCAACCCCGCGCCCGCCTCACGGGTCGGGAAGAGGCTCACCACCGCCGCGCTGGAGAAGTGGCGGGTGCTATACGCACCCTCTGTTCGGACCGTGCTGGCTGCGCCAGCCAAGCACAAGCTTGCCGCCAAGCGGGCTTACCGCGCCCAGCTTGCCTGAACCATCGCAGGGCAGGCCACCAGTGCAACCCGCACTGGTGGCCTGCCCTCTCACCATACCCAACCCCAACGCCAACCGATTACCACCACCACCACCGCCATGAGCACCACCACTAAAGTCATTTACCGAACCTTCCGCCAATCCGGCGAAACCATTGCCGTCTTCCCAGAAGAACCCGCTGACATTCGCGGGGACTGCTGCATGTCATACATGCACACCGGACAGCACGGTGCTGCCTCGCCGATGGGCGCGGAATTTGCCCGCACCACCCGCCCCGCCACGATGGAGGAGATCGCGCCGCTGCGGCGGGAGCTTGAGGCAATCGGCTACAAGCTCGTCCCGATCCTGCGCGTCTCTTTCCAGATGCATCAGGCCCGCCGCCAGAACGCCAACCCTTCCCGCCCATGAGCTTTCCCGTTCTCGTTTTGATCGCCAGCCTTTTCGCCTCGCAGTGGGCGATCTTCGGGCTAGCCCGCGCCTTCCTCTACACGCCCGCCATCGTCGCGGCAGCGGCTGCTCTGTGGCTCGTCGCCGCACTCGCCGCCGCTCTGTGAACCCTGAACCCTGAACCCTGAACCCTGAACCGCTAACTGAAACAAGAACATGAAACTCCACAACACCCCGAGCCTCATAACGCCCCCAGTCCCGCCGAAAACGCAACTCGATGGAAAAGCGTTACTATACAAACTCGAGGACGACTACCGCGACTATCGCGAGGCGGTCGAAAACCGACTATGTAAATCTGACCCAAGCGTACACGCAATGTTCAAAGCGAAAATTGCAGAGGCAACGAGCCATCTAGTCTGAACCCCGAACCCCGAACCCCGAACCCTTAGTGCCCACGCACTAAGGGTTTTGAAGCTTTCTTAGAAAAGAATTGACGGCACGCCGCCCGCCTGTAAAGTGGCGGCACGCTTGATTGAATAACAACTGAAACAGAACTGAAACCATGAAACTTGCAACCGCCAACATCGGTCAACTGACCGCACTCGCCCGCATCGCCTTCGCCAGCAATCGCTTTCTGGCGATCTATGGGAAGGGCGGTGTCGGCAAGACGACCATCCCCAAGACCATCATCGCGCCCGCTCTGGGCTTCGATGAGACGTGGATCGTGAATCTGTCCGGCTCTGGCCCACAAGAGGCCATAGGCTACGGCATTCCCGACGCGAGCACCAGAGATCTCTGGTTCTCATCGCCGGAACAGTGGCCCACGGCCAAGCGTGTCGGCAGCAAGCGCGTCCTGCTGGTGCTAGACGAATATCCCGAATGGGATGTTGCGATCCAATCGCTCTGCCGTAGCTTGTTCAACCCGCACGGCGCGGCCCGCATCGGCACGCATGACTTGGGTGAGAACGTCCGCATCATCGTGACGGGCAACCGCCGCACCGACGGCACCCGTTCCGCCGTGCCCGCCGCGCCGTTCGTCGAACGCTGCTTGTCGGTATGCGTCGAGCCGACGCTCGACGAGTGGCTCGACTGGGCTGCGTCTGCGGGACTGGCAAGCTCGCCTGTCTACACGTTCCTCCGCTTCGCGAACGGCGACGGCATGGACCACTTCAATCCCGACGTTCCCGCGCCGTGGGATGGTTCCCCGCATGCCTGCCCGCGAGCATGGGAAGCAGCGTGCCGCATCGATGCGGCGGATGAAGATCCGGCCACGCTCTCGCTCGCTCTGCGTGGGCTGGTCGGCGAAGCCAGCGGCTCCGCTGCCTATGCGTTCTGCCAACTGGTCGCGGCGTTCCTGCCACGGCTCGCCGCCATCCGCGCCGGAACGGAACGCCTGCCTTCCGATCCATCGGAGCAGCACGCGCTGATCCACGCAGCGGTGCGGGTGGCTCGAAAAGAATCAGCCGCCGATCCTGAAGCCGCCGTCGCCGCTGGCTCGCTCGACTGGCTGGTCCGCCTGCTGGTCTCTGCCAGCGGCGAGCTTAGGCAATGGGGCTATACATGCGCCACCCGCAACGGCATCCCGCTCGACCAGCACCCGCAACGCTCAGCCATGCAAGGCGTCTGATCCACTGGCGGGCTTAGTGCATCCGCACTTAGCCCGCCTTCACTCTCTTGAAACTGAACCAATAAACGAAAGTAGAAACTATGAACACCACCAACAACCTGTCAGTCATCAACTCGCTCGTGCTTGTGAAATTCGGAAGCACCGCACCGTCGACCAGCGTCCTGCATAAAGGCGCGACGGCTAGCGTCTGCTCCACGAACGGCGCGAAGAAGAAAACGGCTCGCGTGCGGGTCACCACCATCGAGCGAAGCGGCACGGCTATCGGACGCGCTGCCTCACTGGTCAACACGATTAGCCAGTCGATCCGCAAAGTGGCGTTGCCATGCCCGACCATCGAAGGCGCATCCTATGTGCAAGCGAAGGACGTGGACCACGTGCAACGCATCTTCGACGACGGTCTCGCCAAGCTGGCGGAGATCCGCCGCGAGATCTGCGCGGAATGGCCCGCGCTGGTCAGCGAAGCACGCACTTCGTTGGGTGCGCTGGCTTACGAAATCGAGTGGCCGACTGGCTCCGACTTCGCAAGCCGTTTCGATATCACGCTCACGTGGATGGGGCAACCCGCCGCGATCACGGGCACGATACTGGAAGGGGTAAGCAATGAAGTAGCGGCACGGGTCCGCGCTTCGTCGGAAGCCAGCGTGAAGGCCGCGCTGCTTGAAGCGCACGGCTCGCCGATCCGCGACCTGCTCACTGAACTGATCGGCACGGCGTCCGTTACCGGAACCATCGATCAACTCTCGACGGGCAAGCGCATCCGCCGTGAGCGGTTCGACAATATCCGCGAGCACGCCGCCCGCATCAAGTCGCTCAACTGGCTGGAACTGCCGGAACTCGACACGCTGGTCACCGCGCTGGAAGCGTCGGTCGATGGCATCGATGGCGACTCTGAGTTGTCGAAGGGCACGCTCGATGCGGCGGTCGGCAAGATCAAAGCTGCCCGCGCTGTGGCGGAGAACACGCTCGCCGCTCTGGGCATCTGATGCCCGCACCGCCGGAGGCTTAGTGCATCCCGCACTAAGCCTCCGGCCTACCTTTCGAATAAGAGAAAAGAATTTGACAAGCTCTCACATAGCCCGCATCCTGAATCCCGAACCCTGAATCCTGAAACATGAACGCCTCCATCACTCCCAACATCAACGGCTCCGCCGTCCTCGATCAAGCAATGCGCCGCGTCCGCGATCACTGGCCGCTCGCTTACTCCAAGCTTCTCGCCATGAGGTGGAGCGCGACCAGCGGCACGGCTTACGGCTGCACCGACGGTCGCCAGCTTAAGCTCAACCCGTTGGGGCTGGCTCGCCTCAACCGCACGTCCGATCCCGTCGGGCTGACTGCCTTTCTGCTGGTGCATGAGGCACTGCACGCGCTGCTCTCACACGGCGAACGCCTCAGCCGCCTGCAGGATCACAACACCGCCAACATCGCCGCCGACTACGTGATCAACGCCATGATCAAACGCCGGAACGTGGAAGTCGCCAGCAAGACAGGCGTCATCCCGTTCCCGTTCATCGAAGGCATCCTCTTCGATGAAGCCATCAGCAAAGACTTCAACGCGGAGGAACTCTATCAGCGTCTGCTCAAGCCGCAGCCGCAGCCGCAGCCTGACGATGCTGGCGATGAGTCCGGCGATGACGGCGATGAGTCCGGCGATGACGGCGATGATGGCGATGAGTCCGGCAAAGCGGGTGACCAGTCCGGCCAGTCAGATGACCAGTCCGGCCAGTCAGATGACCAGTCCGGCCAGTCAGGCGATGCAGGCGACGGCGACGGCTCCGGCTCCGGCGACGGCGACGGCGACGGCTCCTCTGGAGACGAACGCCAAACGGACAAGGAAATCTTGGGCGACAAGTGGGTGGGCACGGGCGCGGTCGATACCGCCAAGCCTGAGCTTGCCGCCGACGAGACGGCGGAACAAGTGGCCGACGAGATCGAAGCGTCGAACGAGTCCATCCTGATCGGTGACCAGATCGACAAGCGTGCGGGCATGAGCGGCGCAGGCGGCTCCCGCCAGATCCAACAGCAGCGGGCACGCACTGGCGGGCTGGACTGGGCTGACGTGCTACGCCAGTGGCTGACAGCACGGTGCGCTGGCGGATGGGACAAGCCATTCAACGCGCCGATCTACACTTGCACCGGAACCGTCGCTGCTGGTCGCCAGAAGAAGGCACTGCCTGAGATCGTCGTCGTCGTCGACACGTCATGCTCCGTGCCTGACTCGCTGCTGGCGGAGATGCTCGCGCAACTCCAGCACTGCTTGGATACGCTCCGGCCCGAAGCCATCCATCTTGTCTCTTGCGACGCCCGCATCCGCGAAGCGTATGAACTGCGCGAAGGCGACTTCGTCCCGAACAAGCTGATCGGTGGGGGCGGCACGCTCTTCTGCCCAGCCTTCGACTGGATGAAGGAGAACGTCCCGAATGCGGAGGGCATGATCTACCTGACCGATGGCGAAGCGTGGGACATGGGCAGCGTGGAGGAGCCGCCATGCCCGATGCTCTGGCTCGACTACGGCACGCGTGGCGCGTCCGCCTACCCTTTCGGTGAAGTGGTTTCATTCACTCACCGCTGATATAAACCAACGGGGGGAGCGCATCCGATCACGCTCGCAAACTGAAACAACAACCAACTGGATATGAAATACAAACTGACAGAATCGAAAAAGATTAATGGCGTGACACTTTACAGAATCGAGTCCCTAACGGCCTTTGGAGATGTGAGCGTCGGAGATCTAGGCGGATGGGTAGAATCGGAAGCTAACCTATCGCATGACGGCAATGCTTGGGTCAACGACAATGCTCGGGTCTATGGCGATGCTTGGGTCTACGACAATGCTGTGGTCTCCGGCAGTGCTGTGGTCTACGGCAATGCTATGGTCTACGGCGATGCTTGGGTCTACGGCAATGCTGTGGTCTACGGCAATGCTGAGGTCTACGGCAATGCTCGGGTCTGCGGCGATGCTGAGGTCTACGGCAATGCTTGGGTCTCCGGCGATGCTTTGGTCTACGACAATGCTTGGGTCTACGGCAATGCTTTGGTCTACGGCAGTGCTGTGGTCTACGGCATTGCTATAGTCTGCGACAGTGCTGAGGTCTACGGCAGTGCTATAGTCTGCGACAGTGCTGAGGTCTACGGCAGTGCTGAGGTCTACGGCAATGCTGTGGTCTCCGGCAATGCTAAGGTCTACGGCAATGCTGAGGTCTACGGCAATGCTGTGGTCTCCGGCAATGCTAAGGTCTACGGCAATGCTCGGGTCTGCGGCGATGCTCGGGTCTCCGGCGAGATAGACTCACTTCAGTGAGACCAAACCAATTTCCCCGATGCGTAGCTTTCCGCTGAGATGGAGCACCAACACAAAACCAAACTGAAAACAAAACAAAATGCACACTGATACCATTACCATTGGACGCAATGTCCACCTCACCATCGCAATCATGCGGGCTGTGGCTGCACGACAAGCCGCAGCCGAAGCGAAGATGCAACGGAAGAATCGAATCATCCGTGCAATCAAGCGCACGCTGTTCCTGATCCCTGCAACCTCAATCCGATTCCGGTTCAAGCCATGATCAACAAACGAATCCAAGCACGCGCCGCCAAGCGGG
>Ga0209191_1000414_pt1 | contig 33591 bp, 56 predicted proteins | sample S_130626_EF_Meta_FD_187320 | JGI IMG/M metagenome (GOLD analysis project Ga0209191, IMG submission 187320) | Freshwater microbial communities from Lake Simoncouche, Canada to study carbon cycling - S_130626_EF_MetaG (SPAdes) (version 2) | ecosystem: Environmental > Aquatic > Freshwater > Lake ...
GATTGATATGCTTGTATTTTCTTCAAATCTGAATTATAAATCATATCTCCTTCTACAGCTGATAACGCATCTCGTTGTGATGAAGTAAAACTAGGCAGTCTAAATGTACCAGTTGAAGTTACTACTCCGGATGCTACTACGTTTCCACTAACACTTAAATTACCCAATGTGCCTACGGAAGTTAAACTACTTGTAGTAACATTACTTGATAACGTATTTCCAGTTAACGCAGATGCGCTGACGCCAGACGCAGTAACACCAGTTAATTGGCTACCATTGCCTAAAAAGTAATTACCACTAACATTACCGGTAGCACTTACTATGCCGGCTGTTAAAATATTACCACTTTGAGTAGATCCAGTAACACTTAATGATGTTAATGTGCCAACTGTAGTGGCTACAATACCAGTTAATGCCGAACCATTGCCATTAAAAAAGTTTCCAGTTACATTACCTGTAGCACTTACTTGTCCAGCTGTTAATAAGTTACCGCTTTGTGTAGCGCCAGTAACACTTAATGACGTTAATGTTCCCACTGTAGTAGCTATAATTCCAGTTAATGCTGAACCATTACCATTAAAATAATTAGCAGTTACATTACCAGTTACAGAAACAACAGTACCTAAATGACTTGACGCTGTAATAGTACCAGTTGAGCTAATCAATCCAGCGGTTAATAAATTACCACCAGTTACATTTGCAGTTACAGTTAAACTACTTAAAGTACCAACTGATGTAATATTTCCCTGTGCGTTAACTGTTACTGTGCCAGCATTTGTAGCTGTCCCTGCTGATGTTGCATACGTTGCGTTTGCTACAGTGCCAGATACATTGGCACCAGGTAAGGATGTTAATAATGATCCATTGCCAATAATGTAATTTCCTCTAACGTTACCAGCTGCACTTACGATTCCAGTAACACTTAAATTACCCAATGTTCCAACTGATGTTAATGTACTTGTAGTAACATTACTTGATAATGTAGTTCCAGTTAATGCTGCTGCGCTAACACCAGACGCAGTGACACCTGTTAATTGACTACCATCACCAAAAAAGTATGCGCCTGAGTAAATATTACCAGCTGCGCTTATGTTGGTAGTTGCTATAACATTTGAACCGTATACATTTCCTATAGCACTTACATTACTACTTGCTAATAAGTTAACACCACTAACGTTTCCACCTCCGCCCACAGCAACAGGTATACCACCCGGCTGAACACCGTTGCCAACAAATACTGATTGTGTATCTGTTGTAAAAATTAGCTCACCACTTGCTGGTGTTATATTAGCTAATTCTGCGGCAGTACCGCGTCTAATTTGCAAACTCATTATACTCTCCTAAAATTTTAATTAACTGTACTAGCGTTTATCGTTCCAATATCAATATACAATGCCGTTGGTGCTGTGCAAGTTCCCATATCAATATTACCCGCTGGTGTTACGCTAAACAAATACTGTATGGGGTTAGTATACGTATTTGCTGTTATATATCCAAAATCCCAACTTAATGCTTTTATGTCAAATGAATTAACTAATCCATTATGTAGTCCTGTTGTTGTACCGGTAACATTAGCTGTGATGTTACTGGATGTACCATTTCCAGTAAACACAAGATTATCATTGAAAAATAAATTGCCGGCATATGTAGTTAATATTTGATTTCCAATATGAATGGAAGAGTTACTTACATATAAATCTGCCCATTGATTAGTTGCGTTACCTAAACTATACACAGAATTGCCAACAGGAATAATATTCCCTGAGGATAAAGATCCTGTGTATGTGGGTAAAAATGCAGCTACATTGGCATCAGTGTATGATGATGGAATTCCAGTTAATAAACTTCCATCTCCTTTAATATAGTCACCGTATACATTACCTGCTGCGCTAACTTTACCTGCCGTGTTAAAATTGGCTCCGCGGACATTGCCACCAGCACTGACATTGTTGTATGTGTAATACGCGAATGCATGGATATTGCCCAGTTGGACTTCTATGTTACCAGTGACCGACATAACATTTGCTAATATATTACCGCCATATGTGGGCAAAAATGCAGCTACATTGGCATCACCATAATTTCCTGCACCGCCTGATATATTGCTAATATTGCTTCCGTCACCATACAAATAAGCACCAACTATAGCATTACCAGTTATATTACCAAACGCACTAATTTGCCCTGCTGTGTTAAAATTGGCTCCGCGGACATTACCGCCGGCACTGACATTGTTGTATGTGTAATATGCAAATGCTTGGATATTGCCCAATGGCATATCTATATTGCCGGTTACTGATATTCCAGTGGATTTAAAAACAGCCACATTTGCTGTGCCATTGACAGAAACAGTTATATTTGCGTTAGCCGATCCGATAGTTACATTACTAGTGCCATTTACAATATTGGATACTGCAACATTACCAAATTGAGTTAGTTTAGCCCAAATTACTGTTGATCCGTTATAAGTTCCAAAACAGTAGTAAAAATCATTTGCAGTATACGCATACATTCCCGGCACATCACCTGCCGCACCCACAAGAGTTGCGGGTGGGGTTGAATTAGGTAGTGAAAATAGAAAAGTGAAATTTTCGTTGGTTTTGATGAATGCAGAGCGAATTGGATCTCCCGATCCGTCATTCGCACTAGTGCCTACGTTTATAATTTCTTGTGACATAACATTCCTCTTTAGCTATTGTTATTTAGCTAAATTGATGTCTATATCATTTTGAGAATATTAGTAAGGTGAGAAACTACTGCCGCATCCACATGTAGTGGTTGATTCCATGCCGGTAATGACAAAAGTAGATCCATTGATATCATCGCGGTAATCCACTGTGGAACCCTGTAAATAGCCGCCACTCATGCTGTCTACAAGTAGATGAACGCCATTTGACTGAATTTCAAAGTCATCATCTGATTGTTCTTCGTCTAGCGTAAAGCCTGTTTGCATGCCACTACAGCCACCACCCTGTACAAATACTCTGAGTTTTAGCTTTGGGTTGTTCTCTTCTGCAAGTAGATCTTTAATTTTTGATACTGCGCTTTCTGTAAGTGTGATCATTTGAGGTGGGTCCGGTTGTACTGGTATAACTGGCTCTGGTGATTGCTCCACCAGAGTTAATAAATCTCTCATATATCTATGTATGAGTATCATAACCTACGTGTTATTCTGCCACGAGATAAATCATAAGGAGATATTTCAAGTTGAACTCTATCTCCGGCAAGTACTTTAATATTGTTTTGTCGAATTCTGCCACTTAAGGTAGCAAGTATAGCATTTTCAACGTTCTCAATTTTAACTCGGTAATTGGTATTGCGTAGAACCTCTGTAATTACGCCTTCCATTTTTATAACATCGTCTGTTTTACTCAATTGTGTTTATTAACTCCAGTGTGAACATTTATTTAGCTTATACTATAGGAAATCTTAGATTTTAGATATTCTTGCTGTTCTTGCTGTTGTTGCTGTTTTAACTGTTGCTGTTCTTCTTTTAAAGCACCTCTTCCTGGTGAGCCATAATCTTTAAATTTAATTGTTTTATATGCATGACAGCATTTACATAATGTTTGAGCATTACTTTTGTCATTATTTTTGGGATTGCCATCAATATGATCTACATCTAACATTCCTACAAATAGAACTCCATCCAACATTGGAATAGTTGTGGTGCAAGCACCTCCACCTAATCTATTATCTATATTTTCACAATAGTCTTTACGCCATTTTCTAAAAGGATGTGTACTATTTCTTTTATCTGTTAGGCTAGTAAATCCTTCTTTTATTGCTTGATGCTCAAGTTTATCATAGTGACTAGCAAATCCTTCATCCCTAGCTTTATGATCAAGTTTATCATAGTAACTAGCAAATCCTTGTTGCTTTGCAAGTTGATCAATCTTATCATAGTGACTAGCAAATCCTTGTTGCTTTGCAAGTTGATCAATCTTATCATAGTGACTAGCAAATCCTTGTTGCTTTGCAAGTTGATCAATCTTATCATAGTGACTAGCAAATCCTTGTTGCTTTGCAAGTTGATCAATCTTATCATAGTGACTAGCAAATCCTTGTTCTCTAGCTTTATGATCAAGATGTTCTGATTCGGTATCAAATCCAGCATTCTTTGCGACTACTTGGCTAATTCTAGTTAATCCATGCTTACCAGCTACTGCTTTATTATGACATTTAATACATATATCTTTATATACAGGCAGTCCAGATGTCCAATGCCAATCGTTCACTGTTCTAGGATTAGTGCAACCAGAAGTACTGCAAATTGGATGTATAAATTCATTCTGTGGAGGATGTGGCGTTCTAGGAATACCTAGCCGAATCGCATTTTTTTTTGCTGCTGAAACTGACATTTTATTCAATTCTTCAATAGTATAATTTTTCGTGACTTTCATGTTATCTTCTCATAGTAGATAGATCAACTGCTTCCTCGTCACTAAAAACTGGAACAGCATTGCTTTTGTGCATGGTACCAATGCCCTTGATGGCAGTACCTGTATATTGCTTATCTTGTACTTTAAGACATGGACTCCATTCTTTTACTAGAGATTTAATTTTATCAGTGCCTCTGCCTGCTGGAATGCGGGGCAATGATGATTTAAGTTTTGACATAGAACGGTCCGTTAGTTGTACTGTTGGAGATAACTTGTTGAATGCTGAAAGCTTACGATCCCATTCAGCTGCTTGCTCCTCAGCTTGTCGTTTTTGCTCGGCAGAAGCAAATTTATGCCTGCCTTTTTTCTTGCCTGTTGTAGAATACATAGGCGGTAATAAATGAAACATATTATAATTCCGTAAGGTTAATAGAAAACTAATTATAGCTTGTATTATAGCATAAGTCTATTAATTTGGCAATATTACTATTCATAGAATATATGGCCACCAATTCTAGCAACTACACGCTTAACGTAAGCCCATGATGGTTTGACTGAGATAGCGTGAAAGAATAAGGCTTTACGGTATTTGTATGAGTATTCACTATAGTCACCACGTGATATATTCTCAGCTACTTCTTTAGATGCTTTCCAATGTACACTATCTTTTTTAATCGGCATTTTAGTGCCGCATGTCCAGCTGAATTGGCAAACTATTACACCCTTGCCTATGTTTGTTCTTGCATGTATAATCCCACATAGCGTCTTTGAACCAAATCGTTCATCTCTAGAGCGATTGATGGTTACAACAGCAACAGCAACTTTTCCCTCAAGTGATTCTGCACCCGATTCGTAATATATATTACGGGAAAGACATTCTATGTCTTTAGGAGAGTACAATGGTACTTTAATTAATGGAGTTGGTGTTCTTTCGTAGATCAATGAATCTATTAATTCATAATCAACATTTACTATGGCAGAGTCTTGAACGGGTGTAGTTAAACACCCGCCTAATCCCAACAAGACCAGCAATGAAAAATATTTAATTTTCATCACTCAGTCTTTTTCAGTGCCTTCCACATTCTAGATTTTTCTTCAAGTTCAGCTTCTAACTTGCGATATTGTTCACCCAATGTCTTGAGTTCAGTCCATTCCTTTTCTAACTTATAATTAGGAACCAATATGTTTAATCTTTCGTGTATAGTTTTTAAAGTTTCATTTAGGCTGGCATCATTGATTTTGATATCAGCGTTATCACCATTTAACTGTAATACTCCAGCCGTGGTAATGGTAGCAGCAGTCTGTGAACCCCATGAGGCAATGCCGGCACCACCACCATAACTACCACCGCCCCCAGCAGAAGGGCCGATATAAGTGTAAGCAGGGCCATTTGAATTAGTTATAACATAACCTCCGTTGGTAAGAGTAGTAGCTGCGCCAGGACTTACTGTTGCTGTGGTGTTGTTAGGGGCGTTTGTTGCTTCGTTAGCTGCCATGATCCATTTCCCATATCTGTCCATACTATTGTGTCACCCTCTTTCCATCCAAGGGGACCACAAATTTCTTCACCCAGATCCAGAATTAATTCTTCTGGATTGTCTGGGTTTTCCATGACGATGCGTGTATGCTTTGTCATTATTTTGCTGGAGTCAATGCTTCTTTTTCTGTTGTGATTTCAGCACGGCGAACTTTGCCAGCCTTGGCGATTTCTTGTAGTGCCTTGCGAGCACGAGCAGCAGAAGCCTTTACGCCTTTGTCGGTGAACTTAGCATTTTCAGCCAAGTAGTTTTCGTATGCTGCTACAATTTGTTCATGAGTTGTCATTATATTTCCTTTTGTTAATGTTTGTGACATAGTTAATTATACACCACATCACGATTGAGTCAATTATTTTGGTCAAATGTAAATATGACGCTTAAGATATGTATCCCAGATCAATATATTATCCCAGCTATTCTTCCAAGTTAAGAAAAATAGATTAAAAGTATTGTGGTCGTATATGTGTAGTTTATTATCTTCTACTTTGACTTGTGCATGACGATTTGATGATGCCCATTTTTGTAATAGACTTTTAGCATTGGGATCTCGTAATATAACTATATATAATGCATCAGCATTTCTAAATACGGAAACCGACATTAATGAAAAGTTTGATTTATATTGCTGACTGATGTTAGTTTTAGCATTTGATTTACGTACTTGGTAAAGTCATCGGTCAAGTAGATGCGCTCACTGTCACATTCTTGTGCGTCTTTTTCTTCAACACCCACTAACCGCATTATTGCGCCTATATGCGCTTCTTTAATACCATGTTTGTGAAGTACCATTAGAATTTCCATAATGGCTATACGCATTGGTTCAATTACTTGATTTTCGTCCATGTATTATTTATTATTAGAGACGAATTAGTATACAAAAGCGGCCTAAACCGCTTTTGTATCACGGCTTAAACAGTCTCAACAGATGCGTTGGACTTTACTACGCTTTCTGGCTTAGTACCCTTAATGGTCATTTCGCCACTTTTTGCTGCTTTAGATTTTTCTGCTACTTTACTAGCGATAATAACTCCTGCGTCACCCACAGCATAACCCGCTGATTGAAGATAAAGTAACGCTTCAAGCTTGGTCATTGGACTGGGAAGTTCAATGAGATTTACATCAGTATTACCACGACTATGCAACACTTTAATTCGTGCTACTAGATCATTGCCAAAACGAACTTTTACTTCGCCGTTAAGATTAGAAGTTCCTGCTACTGTAAACAATTTTTCTTGTTTCATATAATGCCTTACTAGTTGGTTGATAAAATAAAACTTAACTACATGCTACCATTGCATTATAGCTGGCTTTTAATTAAAAGTCAACTATAATTTACTATTTTTCTGCTTTTTCTTGAATGTAAGAAGTCCACAATTCTAAAATATTAATACAGTCTTTTTTTGATACAGAACTTGGATCAAACGGATATCCACTGTTGATATAACGGTCATAAAACTCACCGTATAAAACTCTAGAATTCAATTCTACCTGACGCTTTTCGGCATACTCTTTATTTGTATGTACTCGGCCATCTGATGTTTCGTAGGCAAGATTGATTTCCTTAACTTCGGATATACCACTATCACTTGCATACTCATCGTTAAGCTGTTTTTGTCGTTTAAATAAATTAAACATTATTCTTCCTTTATTAAATTACCAATCTGAACTAGTACCACTGTCGCTAGATGAACTATCACCCCAGCTACTAGAACTGTCGCTTGAAGAACTATCACTCCAGCTACTAGAGCTTGACTTTTTGCTACCACTATCATCTGAACTAGGTCTTGAATATGATGGTGAACTGAAAAGACTATTTACCAAACTTCCTATAGCCATTCCTGTAAACAAATCATTACTAGATTTAGTAACAGGTTGCGCTGATGTAGTTCCACCACTGCCGCCTAATGCTGTCTGTGCTGATGTATTTCCACCACTACCACCCAACGTTCTCCACTGTGTGTCGTTAGGTGTACTTTGTGCTGAGGCATTACCAAGATTTGAATATGTAGGAGTTACATTTTGCATCCCTTTAATACGCAGTCGTTCAGCACGATCCCGCAATTGTACGGCTTCCTCTGCCCGAGCCTGATATAATAACCTGTCCTGTTTTTGTTGCCGCTGATAAAACTTGTCGTGAGCTTCCGCGTCTTGATCCAGCTGTTGTTTCATTTGAATTACTTTTCGCGCTCTACTGCGAATAAAACGTCTACGCAGTAGAACAGCACCATACACTACAACAACAGGAATGATTGCGATAATTGAGTATGCGATAATATCTTCCATTTCCATTATTCTTCAACTCTAAAGATGTGTTGCATATCTAAATCTTCCACAATGGTATCCACGATCATATGGAACGTTTCATCTAGATTCCATTCATTATCAATCGCAGTATCACGTAGGCTTAATGTTGATTTAATACATTGCCGAACAAGCAACTCGGCAAACTTTGCCAAATCAGGAGCATCTGGACAGCAATTACCTGATAACCATTCACTCACTTCCGTAGCCTGCTCGGCAAGTTCTTTAATTTTCTCGTTCATTCTTTCACCTTGTTATCATCCTTGTACCGAACACTGGTAAACAACGGTACAAGTAAAAATGCCCACCAACCGCTGATACCATTATACGATAGAAACGCAGCTGAGCAAACAGCGGCCAGTGGGACCAACACCATAAAACACGTTATAATGGTATCTTTCATATTACTTGCCTACGTTAACCATGCCTTTAAAGTCACTGGGCACAACAATGGTATGTACTTTGCCGTTCTTGACACCCTCTGAAATATTCATAAGAGCCTGTGCCTGCATATATGCGATAGACTGAGCCGATTGATTGGTAAGTGCTGCCATACGACGAGATTCTGCTTCGGCTGTTTTGACTTCAACCTCCTTTTGCAACAGCTCGTTCTTGGAACGAACCAATTCGTTGGCTGACGCAACTACACTATCAGCAGGAGTTAGCGCACGGATAAGAACTTGGCTTACTGTAATTGATCCAGCAAGATTTTCATCTGCTAGAGTCTTGGCAATGATGTCTTTCATATCCTGTTCCATTAACGCACGACTGTCGTTCATAGTCAGGGCGTCATACTTACGAGCAGCTTTGTAGGCAGCATTTCGTGCGGCATTGAAGATGTAGTTGTACATCAAGTAAGTATCACCATTGTGCTTAACGTGAAAGCTACGGTTCTTGCTGACATACAATTCACTGACCTGTGTGGGAGTGATGTTATAGATAACAGTGACATCCATATCTTTCATGGTGCTGTTGTCTTTGGCAAGCGGAGTCATGTCATCAATCTTAACTGACACATCACGGATAGGGAATGTAAGTACATCACCAATTAGTGTTTGATTAAAAGAACCTGGTTGCAACTCGCCTGGTTTCACTTGTTTGTCAAAGCCAACTCGTACACCTACCTCGCCAGTTTCAATACGCTGACAACCAACGGTAGTTGCGATCAGACCGGCTACAACTGCTAATTTAAAAATTTGTTTCATATAATTCCTAGAATAAAATAACAAAAGTGGTTAATATTGCGATGGATAACGCAGAACATACTGCGCTAATTGTTAAAACTTTAGTCCATTCCCATGCTTGCTTTTTAGTAACAAACCTGAGTCCGATAATACCATAATAAAATACCAAAAATAATGCTATAAATGATAGTAGTGCTTTAATCATTGTAATTCCTATTTGTTAGTTAAGATAGTATAACTGGTAATCAATTAAATGTCAACATACCATTCAGGAATTTCTCTTGAATTAATTTTACCCTTCCAGGATGCTATATGTTGTTTGTTATTGATATAATACTTTCTGTAAGACGAAATTGAATCATGTGGTACTATGCATTCATCTGGCATAGCAGGAGTTGGTTCAGTAAATGTACCAGATGAAATATTTACAGGAACGATGTTGTTAAGCATTTCCATCAGTCCATCGCTCTCGCATTTATGAACTTTGCCATAGCGATAAGTGTACTCTTTACACAATTCACGCATCAGACTAGCTAACCATCTATAGTTACTGTCTGATTGTCTTGCCCAGACAGCAGAAGGATGATTAATATGAGTTGCTGTATATAGAAGTGCCTCTCTATTGTCTGGTAGGGTCCACCGTTTGACATTACGACCTGTGAAAGATTTCTGAGTAGACTCATTGCCATCTAACACTCTATGAGCCGTAGATAAAAGTTGTGCATATTCAAGTATCATTTTAATTAGATGCTTATCATTATGGAATTGAGCGCATTCCATCACATTGTTAGACAAATAAAATATGTTCATGTTATTACTTGATTGATTATTGTATAGCTATTATAAACTATACAGAATTAAATGTCAAGAGAAAAGAAATGGGCCACATTACTGTGGCCCCGAGTAACCCTCTAGAGTGAGCTTCTACGAGAGGCTAAGTAGGGTTTTGTACTACGAGAATCCAACCGTATATTTCTACAGAGGGCTGAACCGTGTTTACTTAATAATGGTAATGGTTACTCTACGATCAGGTGCTAAACAAGCAATAAGTTGAGGGCTCATAGGGCCGATACATTCTGCTGTTTTACCACTTGGTTGTGAGGAACCAATACCACTAACTACAAAAGTAGACTTAGTTTTAGTGCTGAGATAATCGGCTACTGTCTTTGCCCTGGCACTACTCAGTGTTTTGTTATAGCGAGCAGTTCCAATACGATCAGTATGCCCTTCAACAAATGCCTGTCCTGCTACTTGTGGTGCTAGTGTATCTAACGCGGTCTTGCCTGCTGCTGTTAATACAGCTGAGTCAAACGCAAATAACACATCGCTGTTTAAAGTAACTGGAACTGGCTTCTTAGCAACTGGCACTGCATCACATCCCTTAACAGCATCGGCTGCGGTGTAATAACCTGTGCGTACACACAAATCACTACCGGTCTTGACGATACTACCGTCTCCCGCTGTCACATAGCCACTAGCAACTGCCTGAGCAGAAGCCAGTGCTAGGATAATTGATAAAAACTTATTCATATTATCCTTTTACTTTTAGAACTGGTGTCGTAAACCTACACCATAAACTGTGCTCTTCGCACCGTCTAAGAAGGCATAGTTTTGGGCTTGCGAAGCATATACATAAGCATTCGTTCTACGAGAAAAATCGTATTGATAGCCAACTGAGTAAATGCTTAGGTTACTAGCATTAGCCATTGATGCCAATGGAGTAGCATACTGATAGCTAGCAAATACTTTCTGTGCGCCTGTTACAGGAACAGTAGCACCCACTAAGTATGAGTTAGCGCCAAATGAAGGACTATACAACACACCGCCCGCCCCGCTGTTATAAGCGTTGGCTGTGAATGTTGAGTCTACACTAGCTTGCCCATTAATCCAACCGTTGCGTGATTGACTATAAGCAGCAGCAACTTTAACAACTGTAAAGTCATACGCACCGCCTACGATCCATTGTGATGGATTAGCAGCATTTGAGCCAACGACATTTTCAGGACCATACATAACATCATATGAACCAACAACAGTCAATGGACCAGTAACATACTTAATACCAGCTGTCAATGTACGAGCATTGTTACTGGTAGCATAGTTGTATGTGTTAGCAGGAACATAGCCACCATAATTACCTGGATCAGCGTACAAACTAGCCAAGCCGTTAGCAAACGAATACCCAATACCAGCTGTTAAGCCATTCCATGTTGGTGTCTGATACTTAACCATGTTGTTATAACGGGTAGTATTAGCTGCACCAAATGCTGTGCCCATATTAGCCTGACCAAATCCTAAGAGGAATGGATCAATTGCGCCAACATAGTCTGTTGCAAAGTTATATTGCTTACCTACACGAGCGTAACCTAACGAGCTACTTTCAACGCCAACCCATGCTTGACGACCGAATAGTGTGTTAGCTTGGTCATTTGCGCCACTGCCTAGATTAAAGCCTGCTTCAAGAGCAAAAGTAGCACGAAGACCTGAACCTAAATCTTCTGAACCTTTGATACCAAAGCGATTACCAGATTGTACACCAGAGGCTAATCCAACATTACTTGATGAGTAACCGTTAGACAAACTTTGTGTAGATACTTGCATACCGGCATCAAGGATACCGTATAGGGCAACAGAAGAATCCGCTGCGGTTGCTGCACTAGAAAGACCTAGAGCCAGTAAAGCTGCTGCCAGCATTTTGTTAGTAAATTTCATTACTTTTCCTTTTTTAAATTAAACTACATGAGTGTATATTATATAGTGATTTTACTTACTAAGCAAATATTTTGAATAACTTAGTAGTTTACTGCGTTAACTACGCACATATACCAGTAATATTAGTAGTTAATACTGGTATATGTGTTTCTTAATGAATAGTTTCTATGTCAAATCCATAAAAAACTATTTTTCCTCGTTCCCGAGCATCTTCAAGTCCTTGATGAATTGAGACATCACTTAGTATGCCAATCATCTCATTCAACTCAGACAAGGTTAAATGCTCTTCACTAACTAGTCCTTGTACTACAGCTTCTGCTACCATTCTGCGATCTGCGTTCATAATAACTCCTATTGTAAGTACTTCAACTATTACTTATTTCTTTCGGTTTATATAAAAATTAAGAACGATAAGTCCGGTAAATATCCCTGCCGCAACCCAATGTGCGTTTAAAAGTAATAAAAGCACGGTGAATGAGAGTATTCCCAAGATAAATCCTAAAACTATTTTTTCATGGCGTTCTAGCCAATCTAAGGTACTATTGTATAGCGTAATTAAAAAGTCCATTATTTAACTCCAAAATGTTTGTTTAATATAAGGTCTGCCCAGATCTCATCACCTTCATTGTCAATTGATTTATATATTTCTTCTTCTAAGACAGAAATACATTTCTTAACAGTTAGCTCAATCAACTTTTCAGCAAATATATGCACATTGTTTACCAAAATATCCCCTCCAAAATGATACTCAGCACCAGTGGCAAGTACCAATTCTTTAATCTTCTGTTTGTTCATTTTGCTTTCTCCGCAATGTCTTTGTAACCTGCCCATGATGGATGAATTCCATCTGCTTGCAGTCGTGTAATAGGTAATACGGTATCACCATAATATATAGCAATTTTTTTCACAATACTTTGAATTTTATCAATAGATACACCACCCGCAGGAAGATTGCCAGCTGGTAATACCCAAAATACATTCTTAGCACCTACTCGTTGTCGCATTTCAAACAATTCATCATAGGTGTTTACACCTTTATGATCATTTGACCCTAGGCTGATAATAACTGTATCAGCATAAAAACTACCTTTATAAATCCGATTAAACTGCCATGTGTTAATACCACCTTTGCCTTGTAACTGGCATTGGGGCATAAACTGTTTAGTACCAACAGCGATTGAATCGCCTACAATCAAACAATCAAGCACGATAATCCTTTTTTAATGTGTTAAAAATTTCTTCTTGTTCTCGCCTAAACTTACGGTATGCGACTCTGATAAAAACTGACAGTATAAACCATAAGGGAATACTGGCAATTAATAAAAATACTGAAATGCGTATGCCAAATACAGCATTTATCATTAGCCCTATCACAGGTCCTGCTGTAAATATAATTAGAGATCCCACTACTATATCTATAGCGTCGGTGCTATCTTTCTCAATATATTTGACACAGAAGTTATGTAGCCTCCGCGGGCATGTCATAACCCAGCGTACTGTGTTAACGATCATCCATTTTACAAATGCGTATAAGTTATACATAGTTACCACTCGCTCTCATAATCTTCCTCGTAGGTTTCAGACATATCAATAATATTGGCAAAATCGTTAGCACCACGCCGAATGTATGAGGTGCCGCCGTCGGTAAAAATAGCGCCACATTTACAACTAACAAAGGCGTGTCGGCTCTTGCTTTCAATAATATCAAGGCATAAGGCACATTGGCATTTGTTTACTAAAACAACGGTCCTTGTTCGTGTCACCATGAGCCTAAATCCGTGAGATCTACTGTTGCGTCAAAGTCCTTGGCATCGTCAAATAATACAAACTTAGCTGTTACACTAGGTCCGATTCCAGATTCATTACTAAATGAAATCGTGTAATGTTGCACATGCGGAAACTTGTTAGCAATTTCCGATAATTGTAATACTTGTCTACGGGTAAGAACAAATTCTGTCATATCAATTCCTTAAAATATCATAAATTACTTCGGGATTATTGTGATCACGAACCATAGCCTGAACTAGCTGATTAGATCCCGTAACTACAATTCCCCCTTGTGGCCTCCAACCTTGTTTCATCATATCATTTACCCTATTCATAAAACCATTTGTGGCAATATTTCCAGATCCAACAACCAAATTGTATTCCATTTTACTGTGACCTAGCTAAGCGTTGAGCACGAGCATTGTCCCAACTCCAGTTGAAATTAAGATCACGCTGATACAGATTGCTGATCCAGCCACCACGCTCACCTAGATCACCTTCAATGAAATCATACTTAACAGTCCAGCGTGGCTTGTCGGTAAAAGTGCCATCACAGTCATGTAACACAGGTAACAAATGCCATTGTGCCACTAGACATTCAATGACGCCGTTCCAATAGCCTTTTGCCCATTCAGTTTTAGAATTAGACAATGCTTTACGAGCACCATCTAATCTTTGACCAAGAATCTCAATGTTATCACCAAGATAACGATAGCTTTTCATTTTCATAATTGATCTCACACTGAAATAACATAGGGAACGCCTTCACCTGGCCCACGGCTAGGATTAGGCACACCTTGAAGAAGGAATACTGAGTTCTCAAGATAGCCAAGAGCTTCAATGCAATCTCTACCTGCGCTATCAATATAGTTAATTGAGTCCTCATCGTATGACTCATAATTGTCAGATACAAAATCTTCTATTTGATTAGAAATTTCAATAAGTTCTGGTTCAACATATGCTAGCATAGTTTTCAATTTATCAATCATTTCTTGCTTGGTTATTTCATTGCCGGGTGCAACTGAATATGGCTCACAGGCTTTTGGAACATAACCATTAACCACTCCGTTCAGCAGACACACAGCATCATTCAACAATTCAACTACCTGCCCACACTCCCACCCAGCACCATACACATCATTATCTTCACTAGATAATGGAATTTTAGGAGTCAGCTGATGTTCTATTTGTTCGCTGATTTTCAGTAAGTCTGGTTCAATAGCAGCTAACATAGTTGTCAATCGTTCAGCCATTTCTTGATTAATCGTTTTCATAAAATTTTTCCAAGTCCATGATACATTAAGGTACGCAGTTCTTCTGTATAGTCCTGCCCTGTACGGTGTTTTTGATAGATAGCTTCAAGAAGTTCACGACCATCGTGATGTTCCATAGTGCCGTTGCCGCGACTTGCTAATTCTTCAACTAAGTCTTCTGTATCAAAGTCATCAAGTTCTACATCAAATTCAACTTCTTTATAAACTGTAATACTTTTTCCCATGTTATTCAACTCCAAAATGTTTTGCTAGTTCGTGACAAATATGTACACCATTTTTACACTGCCAATTTTGCTCGGCCATGCCCTGCTCTTGCGAGATTTTATCGATACATTTCCTAATAATCAACTGGGCGAACTTTTCACAGAATTCTCTTTCCGACAAATCACCATAGAGAATACATGCCACGCCGTATATTTTATCAATTTGTTCGTTCATAGTTAACTCCGTGTTGTTTATAGTAAAGCTATTATAAGCTGAATAGATTTAACTGTCAACTAAGCGTAATTAACTTTTCTGGAGTTTTGCTTTTTAACAACATAAACGTTTCTTCTTGTGGTGTGTAGATTAAATCATAGTATTCCAGCATCTTTCTACGCTCTGCTGAATCACGTTTCAGCCATTCTTTTACGCTATAGCTACTGCCATATGCGTGGCATGGCATACAGTCTTGGATCCATCCTGTTAATGCTTTGAGTGCTGTAATAGTATTTCCAGTATGACTACTCTGAATAGCCGTCATAAAATCATTTTCCAGTACAGCAGTAAAGAAACTGCCAGGAGAAAGTCCATACACTAGGTAATTGTATATGGGCATGGCAAAATCTTCTGGCACATTCCAATCCCGAAATGTTCTGAACATTCTGTTACGACTGACAACATTAAGACTACCCAGCGGATCTGACAATTCTTCTGCGTTGGCTACGATTTTATCAAGCATTTCGTTCAATTGAATGCTCCTGCTAATTGCTGTTCACATTCAATTTGCAACTCATCAAGTGCCAGTTTCAAAGTCTTTCCAGTTGTGCCAACGTACTGTACCCCGTCTTTCCAGTGTGCGTACTTGTAGATACCAGCTGCCATGCCACTGTAGTATGTTTGAATTTCTTCTCGTTTAGTCATTTTTAATTCTACTGTGTTGTTTAAGTTATAGCTATTGTAAGCTAGGTAGAATTAATTGTCAAGCGCGATTATGATGAGCGAACCATTCATCTACTGTATAGATTTCAGGAGCAGTATATTCGCACCGTTCTCTTTTATCATCATAGGGAAAGAAGTCTCCCATATCCCATGTATGTCCTGCAAATTCGGGGTCTGGATGTACCCATACATCACGATACTGTAGACAGAATGTTTCAAAATCTACAGCAAATGCTTCTGCTGATTCATAAATGACGGGAACGGTACATGTACACCACCAAGTATATCCATCACCAGCATCATATTCAATTACCAATTGCATCATCTGCTCCGTTGTTTAAGTTATAGTTATTATAAGAGCAGAGCGATTAATTGTCAAGCAGTCATGACCACTTCATTAGAAAAGCAACGTAGTCTCGTTCAGAGTCAAAGTAAAAGATATATTCGCCGCTGTGATTTTTAGTACTAATATCTATCAACTGCCATCGCCATTCGCCGGCAATTTCTTGTTTGCACCATACTAGTAGAGAATCAATCCCTCCGTATGGTTTATTAATTTGCTTAGCGAACTTAAATTCTTCCTTAAGCAATGTAGAGCTTCCTGATATATTCATCAGCCTCTACGTGATTCATGGTAAAGAACAGTATATGATCTTGAATGTCAAAACTATTACAAAAACTCTGTCCGTATCTTAATCCACGGAGCCCATCAAATATAGCATCTTTTTTCCATATCTCATATTCTTCTAGTCTGATACGTTTAGGTTCGGAAGTTTCTTCTGTATTGCTCATAAATTGATTCACCATATTTTCCCAGATCATATTAATCCCATAACTTACGATACGCATAAATAAAAGTATCAGGAGTCATCATGGCATATACTTATTTAATTGGTTGGAGCAAACATAACAAATTTTACTACGGAGCAAGGTGGGCAAAAGATTGCGACCCTGTTGATTTATGGAAAACATATTTTACTTCCTCTATGTATGTTAAAGAATATAGAACACAATTTGGTGAACCTGACATAATACAAATACGAAAAACATTTACTGATGTTGCGAAATGTCGGGTTTACGAACATACTGTGCTACGACGATTAAAAGTACTATCTAACGATAAATGGTTAAACAAAAATGTAAACGGGCAATTTCTACCGTACGGCCCACAAACTCCTACTCATATATCAAATAAAAGACAATCTTTATTAGAATATTATAATAACGGTGGACAAGCATGGAGCTTAGGATTAACAAAAGAAACTGACGACAGATTAGAAAAAATAGCAAAATCAATTAGTAGTGCGCTTACTGGAATGCCAAAATCCGACTCACACAAAAAAGCAATGGCATTAAGACCACAAAATGCTTCATTAACGTGCCCACATTGTGATAAAACTGGTGACTATAGAAACATGAAAAGATGGCATTTTGATAATTGTAAAACATTAGGTAAAGAACGAAAAAAATATAATTGTCCTCATTGTCTTGAAGACGGAGTATTGCCAAATATTATGCTTTATCATTTTGATAATTGTAAACTAATCCCAAAGATTGGAATAATAACGTCCGAATAAGCGGAAGCCATTCTGAATGCGTGTTTCAACTACTCGCATACCTTCATAGTCGCATTTGTATGTATGGTTAGGACCATCTGTCATGCGAAAAAGTTTAGCATCTTCTTTGGCTACTTCATTGCCTTCACGATCAACAGGAACCCAGACAGTATCAAAATTACCTGAGCGGAATGCGTCTTGCCATGAGTCATCAATCTTACATTCAAAGGCAAAGATCATTTCATCAAGTGCCCAGTTCCAACGCTTAAAGTGATTGCTGTCAACATCGTATTCATCTTCTTTTGGAAGTGCTTCTGTGCTACGCAGTCCAATACCTTCTGGAACATCTTCGTCATCAACAAACGGTGCGCCATGTGTAGTAGCTTTAAGTTGTTTCAGCATGGGCAGAATGATATAGGCTAAAGTATTATCAAGTGACCAAGTATCATATTTGTGAATCTTTACCTTGATTGTGCGTTTACGCTTAGATTCAATCCATACACATACTTTTGTTAGCCAAGTATCGTGATCGTCTTTGCCACCTAACCATTCACCAAAATTATGTACCCAATCAGGATGCCGCATAATGCCATACTCATCCTTTTCTTTCTTAGCCCAAAAACACAGCTTCTCTGCTATCTGGTAGGGGCCAATAAAATTTTTGTAGGGTCCTATAAATACTTTCAAAATTATTCCTTAATGTTGCTATGCGTGTAGTGTAACACAAATGTACAAAAAACGCAAGTACTAATTATTCTTAGCCTGCTTAAATTCCTTAACATCCTTAACAGCATCTAGCAATGCGTTGGCATAGTTAACCGTCTGCTGCTCTGTCATGATGATACTGGCTTCGTATTCTATATATCCCTTGGTTAACAACTGCCAGATAATTTGAAAACGATTCATACTCCAAAACTTGGACTTTTGTTGAGTATGAGTTGTAACAGTAACACTATGGTTATCTGCTTCTACCCAGACATCATGAGCACAATCTGCGCCGCAACATGAGCAGGGGATATGGTACATTTTAGTATCGCCCCAATCATTGCGTTTTAATATTCCTACTGCTGGCGTTTCTGGTGTCATTTTTATGGATGCCCTGCCCGAATCATTTCTTCAATCACATGTCGTTCTGCCAGCATTGTATTCAATCGTGCTAGTGCTGCATCGTATTCTGTGCGACCTTCTACAATCCAATTCACAATAGCCAATTCCTTGTACAACATACCACAGTAGGCTGTGTGTTTTTTAATTTCTTCTTCTAGTAATACAATTCTATCTTTTAACATTATTTCACTCCAAAGTGTTTATTTAATAAATCAGTAACTCGTTCGTTCATTCTATTAAATCTTCGTTATAGTTAGCCTTAAGAGCATCCATCAGTTCAACATGCTTTTCCTCTTGCCAACGACTAAGCCAAGCACTGTCATCACAGTCTTTTACATGTTTAACAACCTTGGCCCTAGATGAACTTTCAATAATTTCATGTACAGAAATGTTAAACAAAGTTTCATCTGTAACTCTATTATAAATTCTGATCATCATGTTGTCACGATCATTCTGCCATGTCATGTCAGCATACTTACTCTTATCAGCGGCATTTCTAAAACTTTCATCGTTTGATATAATTTTAGCCATTTTTTAAATCCCTTGCTTTAATACTAAAGCCCTGTGTTAAAAACTCATTAACATCTAAACCTTCTAGTTCACACATTTCGGATAGAGATAGATTCTTAGCAAAATACTTACTTGTTAGCCTAAGTAATCGTGTTTCAATACAATCAGGATCTGTGCCATTTTCATAACTATCCCAATTATCCCAATTCAACCGACCAACAAACAGGCCAATCTGGTATCGTTGATTTTCTTCAAAGAATGTGCTCATTTGTAATTCTTATCTATAGTTACATTAGTAAGGCCAGCTACAGTTTGGAAGTGTTCCCATGCTGTTTTAGCTGCGGCATTTTGTTCAAGTTCACTACTAGGCAATACAGCCTCAAGCCAAACCTCACTACGGCGTACCGGATGTGCTCCAAACTTGCGTGGCTGATGTAAACGACCAGAATCGTATAACTCAATGGTTACATCTCTAAATCTTTGTTCATCTGTATCCTCGTAACTACTCCATTCTGGATAACTGAAGAATGCTTCCCTACTGTATCCAGCCCAAATACCCTGCCACTCGTCATCATCATGTGGGTTAAAGTCTGTACGGGCAATAATAATCAATACTTCATTGATATCTACGACACCATCAATGATATCTCTTACACATCTGGAATAGCTAAGTCCTATACGCATACTATAATCCTTTCTTTATACTTTTGAAATTTTGTTAATAAATTGATCAGTATACATGATTTTATCCATTTCAAAATCATATAACAATTCCTGATTAAGTACGATCCATTCTAGAATTTTTTTCATTACATTACCATTAATCCAATTTGCCACTTGAGATGGATCATAATCAAGACTTGGTAATTGTATCACAAAGTTATCATCATTGCTCCATTTATTTTTCAAATTGGATACTTTAATTCTTAGGCCATGTTGTTTATTTGCCTTTCCTACCCAAATTACAACATCAAGAATGCCATGATTATGACTACCAAGATTGGCCATTTCATGAAGAACATCGTCCTGCTCTTCTTTCAAAACCATATCAATATATTTTCTAAGTTGTTCTGAGATCATCGTTTTAAAATCATGTTGGCAATTTTCATTTAAATGTCAAGTCAATGACTTTGCGTAGGCAACAGCATCGGCTAAATTAGCAAAATCACGTAGATGTTGTTCTTCTCCGCCATATAGTGGGATTTCATATACCGCAAAAGTTCCATCATCCATCTCATATACTAATCCAGCAGATTCTTCACCATGATCATCAGTGAATACCAAATTCATCGTCTACTCCATGTTTGTTTAAAGTATAGCTATTATAAGATATGTTGATTTAAATGTCAAATCCAAAAGCAGGGTCAAACTCTTTTACTCGTTGTTCGTATCCCGCATAGCCTCGCGGATTTGTTATAAGTCTAGTTTCACCTACTGTAATGTCAATAAGGCTATGCGTATGCCCGAAACACCATGTCTTGATGTTAGGATGAGCAATGATAATATCATCTAGATCAGAGGCAAACGCACCGTTAAGTGTGTAGTCATCTTTATATTCTTCTGAGATAGCTTGATTGCTAGGCAGCATATGTGTAATAACAACCAGCTTCTTATCAGGATTAGCATCAGCCTCGGCTACAATGTAATCTCTAGTAGCACGATGTAAGACAGTAGTATGCTCTGGTGTCAGTTTATGATACGCATTAGCGGCGCGATTGAACATGGTGATGTGCTTGTAATCGCTCATGTCAAACTTACACCGCATCATGGTACGCCCATCTCCGCGATTCATGTCAGTCCAAAGTGTGCCGCCTACGAACATAACATCATCAATCACATGCGTTTGATTCTCCATTACCAGCACATTATCCGGCATATATTCTTCAACCAGTTCCTTAGTTCTGTCAATACGCATACCATAGGACTCGTGATTACCCAGTACATAAAGTACATCACGATACTTTGTAAGATTTTCAAATACCCAATCTTGAATCTTGGTTTGTTTTAAATTCTTAGCTTCGCATAGATCTCCTGCAAGAATTAATACATCACCCCCTGGTAATATTAAGTCTGTGCTGAATTCCAAGTGTATGTCACTGGCCAGGTTTATTCTCATAGTTCATGCTCAATTCATTAATTAAGGCTGGTTCGCCTTTTAGTAACAGTAAGCACGATGGCTTATCTGGATACCGGGCCTTGTAAGCCTCGGTTAAGTCGTTTAGTGTAACACCCTGGCAAATGAATTGATTGTTATCATCGTAACAATAAAGTTGACCCTCAATTCTAGCCACATTAGCTACAACCTTGGTTAGAACTTCTCCTTCTTCTGCTTGTTCCTGTTCAATCAGGATCATCATCTTGCGCTTGAACGCAAGCCAAATGCCATAGCCTACTGCCCATGTAATTAGTGCTAGCACCAAGATGCCATGTAAAAATCCTGTCATATACTCTGTCATGTTATTTCCTTGTATACTTCTTTACGATCTAATGTAATACGCGGCACAGGAATTTCATTCCCACTTTTAAATTTAGCACGAACTAGCCGACCGATAGCAGCATCGGCTTCTAGTTCAGCCATACGGGCGATACATTCTTCAATGGTTCTCTCATTAAAGATCAATAACTTATTTAACTCTACAATTTTTTCTGCGTCGGTAAGTTCTTTATCAAACATTTTCTTCCTCATCTGAATATAAAGAGCAATCAACATCATCTAAAATGTCTGCGTCTTCGGCAATAGCTTCTAGCGCATCACCAAGAGTACCAAAATCAAATCCAGCACCAACCCACAGTCCAGCAGCCTCAGCCTTATGGATTGCTTTTTCAAATGTTAACATAGAAGCTTTTAATTTGTTAAAAGCCTTGATTAGTTTTTCGTTATCGTTCATAATATTCTCGTATGTGTTGTTAAGGAATACAAATTATAGTTGATGATAATTTAATTGTCAAGTAGGGCCGATCATTAGCATTACCATACTCAATGTACTTTATCCATATTATTGTGTTTTACCTGTTTCAATTTTATCTTTGTACTTGTTCTGTAGATTTCTAACAAGAGACACTGACTTAGCGTAAAACTCGTCAGTTGATATATTATCAAAAATTGGAGGGCGCATTGCTGATAATTTGAATATTTCTTCAGCGCCTATGTTAACGGTAGCTTCATTTAAGATTTTAGAAATAATTTTTCGTTTTGCCGCTGGCATGTCAGCGTTTGCTACTGTAATGTTAAACACATATGGAGCATCAATACCAATTTCTTTTAAAGTTTTAACATTAGGTGCTTGCGGCAATCTTTTAGGGCAACTGGCTGCAATCATTCTTAGATTGGGATTCTTTGTTTGTAGTCCTTCAAAACTTTCGTATTTTTCTACAACAAATTCTACGCCATTGTTACCTGTCATGTTTATTAGAGCATCGTTATTAGATCTAAACACAACATATCTCACATCAAATTTATATTTTTCACCTAAAGCCAGGGCAGTCAAGTGAGCAGCATTGCCGTATCCAACTCCGCCAACGATGACTTCTTTTGCATCTTCTAATCTCCTGTTTGTAATAACAGCCCAACATGCATCACCAAACGCATGAACAGGAACATAGTCCTTTTCATTTAGTTTTCCTGATTCAACATTTTCTACATAAGCAGGGGCAATAATGGCCAGACTGTTCGCATCTAAACTTTTTACCGCAATTATTTGATTGCCACCAGGTTTAAATTCCACAACAAATTTATAGATGTTTTGATTTTGATTAGCCTGCTCAATTACACGCAACAGAGCAGGTGTAGCACTGTGACTGGCACTATATGGATTATAAATTTTGATCTGTTCAGCGGCGGAAACAGATATTGTATAAGCACCGATCAATGCAACTAGTAGTTTCTTTAGATTCATGTTATTTTGTCAAGCAGGCGCAATCATTAGCATTACCATTGAAAGAACAGATTCATCCTGATAGTAAATTCTGTTATGTTTCTTATCAAACATCCATTGTGGGTTATCAATGTGTGTTAAAAACCAATGTGATTTACCGGGCTCATAGTCAGGATTCTTTATCCTAGCCGGACCATAGAATTTTTCAAATATTTTAGCGTATTCTTTACGCTCCTCACACCTAGTAATTTGTCGCACAGTTTTGCCACGAAACTGAAGAGCATATTTGTACCGAGGGTAGTTGGCGAATCTGCCGTCTAATTTAAGAATTTTCATGAATCATTTCCATAATTTCGTTAACCGACTGATCCGCTCGTGTAATTTTTCCATCAACAGTTGTAATAAAACTACATTGATCAGTGCCAAATTTAAGGATAGCAGATTCTACAGATACAATATGTGAAATAAAAATCACTTTTGTATCTAGATTTACATCATTTACTGGAGTTTTGATAGTAATATATTTCATAATAATTTCTATTAAGTTTTAGTCTGAACCACAGGAATTTTTTTAGTATTAACTTTCGTCTTGGTAACAGTATATCCGTTGTCTTTTAAAAACTTGCGGCTGGCTGCTACCTTGTTCTTTAATTGCTCAGCAGTAAGCTGCTTCTCTTTTTCCCTGCGTTGTTTTTCCTCAAGTTCTCTTTTTGCTTTAATAATTTCACGATGAATTTCAGCACAACGGTTTTCGTCAGTTTTAACAAAATCATCATATCCAGTATCAGACATATCTTCACACATATCACCATCATCTGTGTAATATTCAACAACGTCCCTAACATGACCGATAATCATTTCAGTAAATTTAGGATCTGATAATATTCGTTCGGCGTACACCTTCTTTGAAGGCATACCTGCTTTCTCCAACACTTCAGGAGGAAATGAGCCATATGTATGCTCAAGAAAGCTATCTAGAATGGCTTCAATTGTTTCTACAGGAACTTCAACTTCTACTTTGATAGGGGTGACATCCATTACTGCTCCGTATTGTTAATATAATGTATTATAGATGAGGTTTTTTTAATTGTCAATAAAAAAAGCCAGCATTGCACTGGCTTTTACTTATAATACCACCGAACGGAGTATTACAGAGTGATACCCATAGCTTTGGCTTTATAACCCAATGCCACGAGTTCTTGTGATGGAGTGCCCATTACGAAATATGTAACTTTCTTGTTGTTACCAGCTTTATATGTTTTGCTATAAACAGCAAAACCATGTTGACGAACTCGTGAAACTTCTGCTGAAAGATTCTTAATACCCAACATGGTATCAGCTTCGGTAGCAGTAATCGGGGCGCCAGACTGAAGATGCTTGAACAAATGATAAGTCTTAGACTCTTTATTGAACTTCTTAATCATTACGATTTCCTTTAAAATTTAAATACTATCTGTTGTAGCTTCAATTAAGCTATAAGTTATTATATGCTAGCCTGGGTTAAAAAACAACGATTTTGGTAAAATCTATGAAATCTACTATAGCTGAATTCAACTAAATACATAAAATAACAAGGATTTGCGTATGGCACAAGTGATAATTAATACCGGCAATGTTGCCAATGACGGCTTAGGAACGCCTCTTCGCAACGCTTTTGATCAAGTAAATTACAATTTTACACAACTTTTCAACGCTGGTCCCTCTGGCAGCAATATTGTCATTGCTAACAACAGTGTAACCGTTACAAATACGAATGGCAACCTTAATTTAGCCACAAATGGCATTGGATCTATTGTTCCTAAGGCTAATTTTGTGCCTGATATTCCTAATGTACGCTCAATAGGCGCAGGAACTAACCGTTTTAACACAGTTTATGCTCAATATATCAATGCCAATACTGGCACATTTGCTGGAAATGTCTATGTGGCCGGCAATTTACAAGTAACTGGTAATGTAATTACCGTTGATTATTCCGATTTAAGTATTGCTAATTCAAATATTACACTAGCAACCGGTGCTGCCAATGCGGCTCAAGCCGATGGCGGTGGCTTGTTAATTCCTATAGCCGGAGCTAATTTTACCTATGATTATTCAGCCAACAGCTGGAATAGCACAATAGCTATCACCGCACCTACTTTTATAGGTGATGGTGCTAATTTAACCAACGTTATTGCTAATGTACAGGCCAATGCTTTGTTAGGCAATACATTCAGTAATACTATAAATTACTCAAATTTAACTAGTTTTGGACAGATATCTGCCTTATCTATCACTGGCAATGTATCAACAACGGGAAATGTATATGCCAATGTCGTTACAGCAAATAGGGTTACTGCTAATTACCTAGCCGGCGATGGCAGCAACATCACTAACATCACAGCTAATGCTATTGTGGGCAATGTGCCATTTGCTCTTGTGGCTAACACAGCATATGTCGCTAACCTAGCCGCACTAGCTACACAGGCAATTAATGCTGATACAGCCTTATTTGCTATCAATGCCAACTTAGCATCATTTGCTAACACAGCAACAACAGCACAAACAGCCAATACATCAAATTATGCTATACAAGCAGATAATGCTAACTCAGCTGCGGTAGCTGGTTTTGCATATAATTTAGCGCCTACTGGAAATATATCATTAAGTGGAAATATTACTGCTGGAAATCTTTTAGCATCCAATGTATATGCAGCTAATACTGTATTTGCTCCTAGAATTACCAATGGCAATAGTACTTGGCAATTTAGTAGTGATGGACTGTTAACTATTCCGGGTAACCTCTACTTGGCAAATAGTCAAGGCGGAAATATAACAGGCGTTAATAACATTAACGTAGCAAATGTAATCGCCAGTAATAATATATTTTCAAGTAATGTGTATTCTTCAGGTCTGATCAATGCTAATGGTAACATACAAGCTGCTAATTTCAATACAGCTGGCAATGTATCAGCTACCGGCAATATATACGCAAATAATATATTTGATACTAATCTATCATCTTCTGGCAATATAATTGCCGGTAATATAACTGCTGATAATATGACTACTGACATGTTATCAGCATCAGGTAATATTTTTAACTTTAATTTATACTCAGCAGGACTTATTACTGCCACAGGTAATATAACTGGTGATTTCTTTATTGGTAATGGTAGTCAATTAACTGGCATTAGCTCAACAGCTGGTACTGCTTTAACAAATGGCAATACTAATATCACCACAGGATTAAATGGTAATGCTAACATTACAATTAATGGAACAAGTAATGTTGTTGTAGTTACAACTAATGGAATCAATGTAATTGGAGTTGTTAGCGCATCTGGCAACATAACTGGCGAAAATATTTCAACAGCAGGACTTATTACTGCTACTGGTAATATACAAGCTGCTAATTTTAACACATCTGGTAATGTATCGGCAAATTATTTTTCAGGGAACGGTAGTCTATTATCAAGTATAACTGGCGCTAATGTCTCAGGTAATGTAGCTAATGCCAACTCTGCTGGTATTGCCTATGTAGCTTATTCAGTAAGTGGTGCTAATGTATCTGGCTCAGTTGATACTGCCAATATAGCTAATATAGCTAATACTGCATACTCAGTGAGTGGTGCTAATGTTTCAGGCAATGTAGCTAACGCCAACTCTGCTGGTATTGCCTATACTGCTTATTCAGTAAGTGGTGCTAATGTATCTGGCTCAGTTGCTAATGCCAATGTGGCCAATATAGCTAATATAGCATACTCAGTAAGTGGCGCTAATGTCTCAGGTAATGTAGCTAATGCCAACTCTGCTGGTATTGCATATGTGTCTTATTCAGTAAGCGGTGCTAATGTATCGGGTAATGTGGCTAATGCCAATTCTGCCGGTATTGCTTATGTAGCTTATTCAGTCAGTGGTGCTAATGTATCTGGTTCAGTTGCTAACGCTAATAGAGCTAATATTGCTAATATTGCATACTCTGTAAGTGGTGCTAATGTCTCAGGTAATGTAGCTAATGCTAACTCTGCTGGTATTGCCTATGTAGCATACTCAGTAAGTGGTGCTAATGTCTCTGGTTCAGTCGCTAATGCCAATGTGGCCAATATAGCTAATATAGCTAATATAGCATACTCAGTAAGTGGCGCTAATGTCTCAGGTAATGTAGCTAATGCCAACTCTGCTGGTATTGCTTATGTAGCATACTCAGTGAGTGGCGCTAATGTATCTGGTTCAGTTGCTACTGCAAATATTGCCAATGTAGCATACTCAGTAAGTGGTGCCAATGTATCTGGTTCAGTTGCTACTGCCAATATTGCTAACATAGCATACTCAGTGAGTGGTGCTAATGTTTCAGGTAATGTAGCTAATGCCAATTCTGCTGGTATTGCTTATGTCGCATACTCAGTGAGTGGTGCTAATGTATCTGGTTCAGTTGCTACTGCCAATATAGCTAATGTAGCATACTCAGTAAGTGGTTCTAATGTCTCAGGCAATGTAGCTAATGCTAACTCTGCTGGTATTGCTTATGTAGCATACTCAGTAAGTGGTTCTAATGTCTCAGGCAATGTGGCTAATGCCAACTCTGCAGGTATTGCCTATGTGGCTTATTCAGTAAGTGGTGCTAATGTCTCAGGTAATGTGGCTAATGCCAATTCTGCTGGTATTGCTTATGTGGCTTATTCAGTAAGTGGTGCTAATGTCTCTGGCACAGTAGCCAATTCTACATACTCTATATCAGCAGGATCAGCAGTAGGCACAGCTGCCACCATTACAACAAATGCTCAGCCAAACATCACTAGTGTTGGTACATTAACATCATTAAACTCAGGAGTCATTAGTTCAAGTGGAAATATAACAGGCGTTAATTTATTAACTTCTGGCGTAATATCAGCTACTTCAACTATTACATCAGCTGCTAACATCTCAGGTGGTAATATCTTAACAGGTGGTTTATTCAGCTCAACTGGTAACATAACTGGTGGTAATATCTTAACAGGTGGCTTATTCAGCTCAACTGGTAACATAACTGGTGGTAATATTGTAACTACTGGCCAAGTAAATGCCACTGGCAGTTTATTGACAAATGGTAATTTGAGTGTTGCTGGTAATGCCGTAATAACAGGTAGCTTGAATGTTCAGGGTAATGTAACATTTATTGGCAGTAATGTAATTACTACTGACGATCTATGGATCCAATTAGCTAATAATCAAAATACATACGCAAATGTTAATAATGCAGGATTCTCAGTTGGACCTAATACAGCACCGTTAACATACTGGCAATATCAAAATTCGTCAAACGCATGGTCAACTAATGTAGGTATTAGTGCCACAGCAAATATAACTAGTGGCAATTTAATTACAGCTGGGTTAATAACGGCGACTGGTAATGTAACTGGCGGTAACATATTGACAGGTGGTGTGTTAAGTGCTACAGGAAATATTACTACAGCTGGATACTTTTTAGGTACATTTGTTGGTAATATTTCTGGCAATTTAACTGTGCCTGGAGCTAATACGCAGGTATTGTTTAATAACAATGGTAATGCTGGCGCTAACGCAGGATTAACATTTAATACGGTTGGTAATGTATTAAGTGTAACTGGTAATGTGAATGCTGGTAATGTATTAACTGTTGGATTCATATCTGCGACTGGAAATATATTTGGCAATTATTTTATTGGCAATGGTAGTCAATTAACTTCAATTACTGGTGCTAATGTATCTGGTAATGTAGCTAATGCTAACTCTGCTGGTATTGCCTATGTGGCATACTCAGTAAGTGGGGCTAATGTATCAGGTAATGTAGCTAATGCGAACTCTGCTGGTATTGCGTATACTGCTTATTCAGTAAGCGGTGCTAATGTATCTGGTAATGTAGCCAATGCTAATTCTGCTGGTATTGCTTATACTGCATATTCAGTGAGTGGCGCCAATGTATCAGGTAATGTAGCTAATGCCAACTCTGCTGGTATTGCCTATGTAGCATACTCAGTGAGTGGTGCTAATGTTTCAGGCAATGTAGCTAATGCCAATTCTGCTGGTATTGCGTATACTGCTTATTCAGTCAGTGGTGCTAATGTCTCAGGTAATGTAGCTAATGCTAATTCTGCCGGTATTGCCTATGTAGCATACTCGGTCAGTGGTGCTAATGTATCCGGTTCAGTTGCTAATGCCAATATTGCTAATATAGCCTACTCAGTGAGTGGTGCTAATGTATCAGGTAATGTGGCCAATGCTAATTCTGCTGGTATTGCCTATGTAGCATACTCAGTAAGCGGTGCTAATGTATCAGGTAATGTGGCTAATGCCAATTCTGCTGGTATTGCTTATATTGCTTATTCAGTAAGTGGTGCTAATGTCTCAGGTAATGTGGCTAATGCGAACTCTGCTGGTATTGCCTATGTAGCATACTCAGTAAGTGGTGCTAATGTATCTGGTGAGGTAGCTTCAGCTAACATTGCTGGCACAGTAACTACAAACGCACAATCAAACATCACCTCAGTTGGTATTTTAACAAGTTTAACATCTTCTGGATTAATCAGTACAACTGGTAATATCACTGGTAACAATATATCTACTACTGGTAATATATCAGGTAGTTATTTTATTGGTAATGGTTCGCAATTATCTGGTATTGCTATTGTTTCAACAGAGCCGACATTTTCTATACAGTCAAGTAATTTTAATGCTGGCATAGGTAATAGATACGGTGTTGATACGGTTGGTGGAGTGGTAACGGCTACCTTACCAAATACCCCCGCAACAGGCGTAGCTATATTCTTTGCCGATGCTGGTGGAGCATTTGCCACACATAATCTAATCATCAACCCAAATGGCGCAACCATTATGGGTACAAGTGGTAACATGACAGTTAGCACAAATAATCAAAGCTTTGGTCTGTTCTATAACGGAACAACATGGCGCACATATAACGCAGGTTAATAGGAAAAGAAATGGCTGATTTAAGTTCATATATAAAGATTAGTGCCAATACAATTACCAGTAGTAATACCACTACTACCGGTAATGTACATGCTGGTAATATAAGTGCTTCAGGTAATATCACAGTTGATTATGTATTAGGTAATATAGCATATGCTAATGGTATTCCAGCAATATATGGCAATTCAAATGTAGCAAACTATCTACCAACATTCACTGGAAATTTAACTGCTGGTAATGTTAGCGTTACTGGTAATATTATCGGAGCAAATCTTTTAGGCTCTGTTATGTCGGTTACTGCTAACATTACTGGTGGTAATATCACAACAGCTGGACTAGTGACTGCTACTGGCAATGTAACTGGCGGTAATGTGTTAACTGCTGGTATTGTAAGTTCTACTGGCAACGTCTCCGGCAATTATTTTATAGGTAACGGATCACAATTAACTGGAGTGGTTGCTACTGATATTGGTACATTAACCAACTTATCAGTTACTGGCAATGCTAATGTGGGTAATATTAATACTACTGGATTAGTCAGTGCCACTGGTAATATCACTGGTGGTAATTTATTAACGGTTGGTTTGATTTCAGCAACAGGTACAATTACATCAGCAGCTAATATCTCAGGTGGTAATATTTTAACAGCTGGATTAATTAGTTCAACAGGCACAATAACTGGGTCAAGTTATTTAGGTGCTGTTGTTTCTGTTACAGGAAACGTCACTGGTGGTAACATCTTAACGGCTGGGTTGATTTCAGCTACTGGCAACTTCACAGCATACGGCGCTAACATTGCTACAGATTTGTATGTGGGTGGCAACATCAGCACCGCCGGCAATATTGTAGCCACTTACTTCATCGGTGATGGTTCACTATTGACCGGCGTTGCTCCTACTGTTCAAGTCTACGAATTTGCCAATATAGCATCAGGAGTCAGCACTTACTTGACAGCACAATGGTTGGCCAACTATACAGCAGGCCCATTAGCTAACGTAACTGTCACAGTAAGCACAGCTAACACATTGATACAAAGTTTTATCACTGAATCAGGCTATCCAAACATCACTGTGTTGCCGGTTGGAACACTGTCAGTGGCATTTGAAACAAAGAAAGCATCTGGCAGTAGATTTTACACTTGCTACGCAGAATTTTATCGTCGCACAGCTGGCGGCACAGAAACTTTGTTAGTCACATCAGATGCAAGCACCCAAACAGCAGTAAACACTACAGTTCAACAAACGTTACCTGCATTTATTAGCACTCCTATCACATTCAATGACACAGACAGAATTGTGACCAAGATTTATGCCCGCACTTCGTCAAGCACCGACGCTATCACATTGTCATTTGGCAGTAACACAAACTCAGGTATACAGTTACCGGCATTGCCAGCTTCATCAGCACAATTTGTCCCCTATAACAATCCCGCTGCCAATGTAAATCTGGGCAATTTTAATTTGTCCACCGCTGGTAATGTAATTGGCGGCAATTTATTAACCGGTGGATTGATTAGTGCTACTGGTAATATTACTGGTAATTATATTATAGGTAACGGTAGTCAATTAACTGGATTGGCAGCTACATACGGAAACAGTAATGTCATATCATTACTTTCTGCGTATGGTAATAATATCATCTCAACTGGTAATGTAACTGGTGGTAATATCTTAACAGCTGGTTTAATTTCAGCGGCAAGTACAATTACATCAGCAGCAAATATTACTGGCGGTAATATATTAACGGGTGGATTAATTAGTTCAACAGGTACAGTAACTGGGTCAAGTCATTTAGGCGCTGTTGTATCTGTTACTGGTAATGTATCTGGTGGTAATTTATTGACAGCTGGTTTGATATCATCTACAGGTAACGTTACTGGTGGTAATATCTTAACTGCTGGATTAATTTCATCTACTGGTAACGTTACTGGTGGTAATTTATTAACAGTTGGTTTAATTTCATCTACAGGTAACGTCACTGGCGGTAATTTATTAACAGCTGGTTTGATATCATCTACTGGTAATATTACTGGTGGTAACTTGTTAACTGGTGGGTTAATCAGTGCCACTGGTGCTATAACAGGCGCAGCATTAACTGGAACAAGTTTAACAGTATCAACAGGTAATATCACTGCTGGTAACTTAATATTAAGCGGAGCAATTACTGACTCAGGACAATTAAATATTCAGACTAGTGCTGGTAATTCCAATATTGTATTGACACCAAATGGCACAGGTAATGTTAACACAGGTGCTAACGTAAGTGTTACTGGCAATATTACTGGTGGCAACATATTAACTGGTGGATTAATCAGTGCCACTGGTGCTATAACAGGCGCAGCATTAACTGGAACAAGTTTAACAGTATCAACAGGTAACATCACTGCTGGTAACTTACTTTTAACCGGAGTAATTACTGACTCAGGCCAATTAGATATTCAGACTAGTGCGTCTAACTCTAACATTGTATTAACGCCAAATGGAACGGGTAATGTTAACACAGGTGCTAACGTAAGTGTTACCGGTAATGTTCAAGGTGGCAATCTCAGAACAGCAGGTTTGATTTCAGCCACTGGTAATATAACTGGTAATTTCTTTATTGGTAATGTAGCTAATAGCACATCAACTACTCTTGCAAATAACGTGGGATTCCAAGGTATTCCAGTAGTGGCGGTCAGCACGGGCTATACAACAACAGGCGTGGAAAACGGCAAACAACTTTACTGGACTGGCGTGGCGGGTACTGTCACTATTGCGGCTAATACATTGCCAGTGGGTGCTGCATTTAGTATTGCTGTCGCTAACGGTGCTGGTAACGTATCGGTTGCTCCAGGTGCAGGACAAACATTAAACTTAATTGGCAACGGACAATCAGGAACACGAACGATTTCAGCTTTTGGATTTGCCACTATCACTCAAGTTACTAGTAATATTTGGTATATCGGCGGTGGAGGAATAACATAATGACTATGTTAATGGCTACATTTATGCGTTCAACCGCAACCTCATCAGCTGCGGGTAATGTTATGAGATATCTTGTGGTAGCTGGAGGCGGCAGTGGTGGTTCATACGTTGGATCGGGCGGCGGCGGAGCCGGTGGATTATTAACAGGATGTCTTACTTTTAATAGTGCAAATACCTTTAGAATAACTGCCAATGTCGGCAATGGTGGTGGTGCCGGAGTAGGTTGTAGCACAGGTTTCAGTGGTAATGCTAGTCTTTTCACTTTCAGTTCTGCTGGCAATGTTACATCATTGTCTGCCGTAGGCGGAGGCGGTGGAGCAGGAGGTGGTGTTGGTGGTGCAGCTGGTGGCAGTGGTGG
>Ga0209191_1000415_pt1 | contig 33572 bp, 49 predicted proteins | sample S_130626_EF_Meta_FD_187320 | JGI IMG/M metagenome (GOLD analysis project Ga0209191, IMG submission 187320) | Freshwater microbial communities from Lake Simoncouche, Canada to study carbon cycling - S_130626_EF_MetaG (SPAdes) (version 2) | ecosystem: Environmental > Aquatic > Freshwater > Lake ...
TAGAAGTAAGGCGGCTTTTCCATCTTCCCTTGCTAATTATATAAATTGGATAATTAGGGTTCATCTGTATAGTATTTATCTGAAAAAGCGTTTCTATTTAATTTTGGAAACCAATAATTTTCAGTATTAACACGAACATTTTGACCAATTAACTTGGCAAAATCAGCCATGTCTTTTTCGGTCTTAAATGATATTTTAATAGTTTTAAATGGTATTTCTGGGGTCATAATAAACTCAGGCATACCCTTCCATTCTTTTTTGAATAAATCTAGATCTTCAACTATTTTAAGTTCTGGTTGTTTTTTATTTTTCATTTTTTGGTAAATTTGGAACATAAAATGGTTGCCAAAGTGAAGCTTCAATTTTTTCACAATCCGCAGGAAATGTTGCTATAATCCAACCTTCATCTTCTAAATAACAACCATACCACATTTTTTCACCTTTATCTGTATTAGCATATAACCAGATAATTGTCCCATCTTTAGGCGCCGTTTCAATCGGTAGCCAATCGTTGTTACTCATTTGTTTTGGTTGGAACAAGCTTGCGCCATTTATCCAGCGATTGACGGATTTCTGACGTTGTTCCATTTAACATAAGCAGCGCAAGGTTATTGCCAGCCGCTTCAAGCGCTTTAACGCGCGCTTCCAACGTCATTAGTTTGTTATGGTTGGTAATACCCGAAACTAATTCATCGAGAGTCACCATTGGCACTTCATTTATTTTTTCTTTGTTCATAGTTTGAAAATGTTTTCTACGCGTTCAGCTGCGTCTTTTTTTTGTAGGGGTGCTAGGTCAGGATCAAAGTTTATTTTTTTGAAATCAGAATAACCCATAGCAAAACAAAGGTATAATTGTTGTGGTGTAGGATTTGATACCCCACCATCTACAAGTCTTTGCTGACATTTTTTAATGTAGCCGTAAGCTATGTCGCGCTGAGCTTCTTCACTCTGCCATTCTCCCCACCGCCAAGCGCGTCCATTTCTTTTTTTTATATACTCAGCGCCTTCTTGCCATGCAGGAAAATGAAGCTGCCATGCCCCACGTGCTAGACGGCGATCGCCAACGGCTTTGTAATTAAAACCTGACTCGACCATCGCAACGGCTTGAATAAACTTGGCGTCGGCGTATTGCTCGGTCGAAGCGCCATCAAGCGACATTAACTGAGCTGCTGTAAATACTAGGTATATTGATAGATCTGCTGACATTTTTTTATTGGAATAATCCCTATGGGTTATTGGTATATTTTTATTTTTTTTCTTTGGCAAGTCTTTTTTAGCAAAATATTTATATCAAAAAAATCATGAGTTTATGTAAATATATTCCTTAATCTCACGAACCACCGCCTTCTGCATATCTTCCGACGTAATCAATTCTTTGGATATGAATTGGGCAACGTCGCGGGTGATCGGTTTCTCGGTTTTATCAAGCTGCAATATATCGGTAGGCGTCCATATACCAGCATAGACCTGACAGCGCTCAGATAGGAAAGCGCCCATATTGTAAGCTATAAACTCGATTTGGCTAGAGCTTGGTTGCCTATGCGATTTTACTAGCCGAATAGCCAGCTTAAAAGCCGCAATCATATCCTCGTCCTTAGCCGATATGCTTGGTTGCACGTCGGCAGATTGTTCTAATTCCATTGTTATTTACTTCTTAGGTGGGCGAACAATGTCATCAATTTTATCGTAGATAGATTGAGCTTCTTGACTTACATCTATCTCTTTAACTCGATCCCATTGAGATTTAGTTATATTTGAACCAATTAAATCCTCAAAGTCATCTATGGAAAAAATCAGGAAAACGGCGTTGCGCTTGCACAATTCGAGCGTTAGATCGTCCATTGATACTTTAGACAAATCAGGTTTATGCGTTAGCTTGCTGCCTTCGCGCTTATGGTTTTTAGGTTTTTTCATAAATTAGTAAGAGATCTCAAATTGAGTAGTGTCATCTTTTCTAGGTATAGCTGTAAGAAAATAGCCAACCCGATTGACGTAATGCTTTCCGTCAACGATAACAATGTCCTTGCCGTCATCGGTTTCCATATACGTCCAGATAAATCGGTGATCCTGTTTATTAACAAGATCCAGCTGAGCGCCATAGGTTTCAAACATGAAACCATTTACAGGCGCGTTCTTCTCAAATGGATTAAGGAAGGGTTTATACTCATCTGCCCAATCCTTAAAACTCATTTTAATCAATTTAGACATAGTATTAAACAGATCCTTGACCTGTCTCCATAGCTTCGGCGATTGAATAAAATCCTCCGCATGAGTCAATCATCTCGCCTTGTTCATTGTATATTCTGAAAGCAAAAACCTGACCATTCAGATAGCTGCCGTAATTTTCAATCTCATGCTCTAAGTATTCTTTAACTTTCTCTATTCGCATAGCTTCAGATCCCATGCGTTTCAAATTGTCTTTGGTGCAATAGATAAAACCAATTTGTCCGCTGTCCCATTGACAACTAAATCCAGACGTTGAAAGCGCAACGCCACCATGCTCATACATATATACAGGCAAGACACAAATTGCGCCAAGCTGTTGCTCAATGAAGTTTTGCAAATCTTCAAACGATCCAAAGTCATCTCGGTTTAATTTAGTCTTATCACCCAATTTATATTTATGGTGAAACGCTACGATTGTGCCAAAATTATCCCAATCGCGGGGATTATCTGGGCTATCATCATATACGATTGCGATTGTATGATTTTTGTATTCTATTGTTTCTATGGCGTCTTTTAGGTTTTTCATGGTATTGTATTAGGTTAATTGTTTGTAGTTAAATGAGAAAATGCAAAACCCTGTTATGTCGCTAATCCTGTCAGCAATATAATCCTGTAAGCTATCCGCGTCCTGAATGTCATCAGGCACGTTGATAGATATATTAGGGGGAAGATCTAGCTCATTTAAGCTATTAGAATTATCGGTGTCATAAACAATTCTAGTGACGTTATATCTTTTTGTTTTTGTTTTCATAAGGTGATTTTACTTTCTAGGTATTAAGGTGACTAGGATTAGCCCGCGATACTTGGCGCTTCCGTAAATGATTTGAGTGGTCAACCCAACGCTGCGATTATCTCGCTCGGCGTGTTTGGCAATCGCGCGGGCGTCAGCCAAACGTTCAACGCCAATCAAGAATAGCGCTTCATCAGGCACACCAATAAGAGACTTAACGTTGCCGTCAGCTCTTAGGTTATACACTTCGTCAGCGGTCATTGGTTCAACGTCCGAAAGCCAAGCAGCGTGTTGTAAAATGCTGTTATGCTCGCGGGTTTTTTCGATAATAATGTCAGGGATTTTGTTCATAGACTTAAACAATACACCTACCCCGATACCATAGTCAACTTTTTTTTATTTTTTAACCCATCTTTTTTTATACCCCAATGATCTGGTTATTTTTTTTATTTTTTTTTAACAGGTATTTTGCCGCCTATGGGTGTTTTATTTTTTTTATTTTTTTTTACTCCAAGCCGCCGCGCCGCGCGGGATCTGGCAGCTGATTGCTAACCTGATTAACCTGACAATTATCTGGGAGATAAAAACCCAAGAATTAACTAGGCATTAAATCCCGCGTTAATTTACCCGAAAATTATCAGGTAATAAATTAACAAAAAATTGCCAAATATATCAATGCACTTTTTCTGCGCGTGTGTGCGCGTGTGCGCGCGTGTGCGCGTGTGCGCGTGTGTGCGCGTGTGCGCGCGTGTGCGCGTGTGCGCGCGTGTGCGCGTGTGCGCGCGTGTGCGCGTGTGCGCGTGTGCGCGTGTGCGCGCGTGTGCGCGTGTGCGCGCGTGTGCGCGTGTGCGCGTGTGCGCGTGTGCGCGCGTGTGTGCGCGTGTGTGCGTGTGTGTGCGGCGAGGGCGGCAAAACGTCAGGCGGCGCAATCTGTCGGCGCTCGACGTCGCAAATCGATCCACGACCCCGCCGCGCGCTCAAATTGCGTAAGCTGCAAATGGGTTCAAATAGCTATTGCGCAAGCCGTCCCATGTCTCAGGCGTTTTGATCAAAACAGCTTGCCAAGCTAGCCGCCAAAAATACCCGCCTGAAAAAAGTCAAAAATTGTTGATTGACTTGCAAGCGCCTTTCTATCAATCTCTCAAATGTCATTAAGACACCAACCAATAAAACCCAATGAACACCGAACAAAAACACGACGAAGCGCTTAACAGCGCCGCCGCATTATTAACCCTAGCTTGCGCAGCGCTTGAACGCCAATTCAACAGCGCCGTCGATCTAAAGCTCTTTGCTCGACGCGCCCGCAAGGACGCTGAAAAGGTCGCGCGTTACGTCGCGCAAGGACGCGACGCTACCGAAGCGCGCGCAAGCGCTCAAGAATACGCCGCCGCAGCTGAAACAGCCGCCGCCGAAGTAAATGAGCGCCTAGAAGAAATTAAGACAGCTTGCGCCCAAGCTCGCGAGCTTTGCAAACCCTTTGAAGCGCGCCACGATTGGCGCGACGGACTTGGCTTGATTGAGCGCCGCCTTTTCATGAAGCTCGACGAAGCCAACCGCAGGGCAACCGAAGCTGCCGCAAATCTTGACGCCGCGATTGAAAGCGCGACCTGCGCCCGCCAATAACCCCCGCGCTGTTTCGATCCTAGCTGTCCCACTTGTCACACCTTCCAACCCAATCCCAACCCATGAACGCCCCCGACCTTCACCCCTTAGTGAAACAAAGCTCTTACGTGCCTGAGTTTGACCTAATGACCCCGCGCAAGGATCCTGCGCTCGACGCGCTGCGCCTTGCCTTTATTGCCGCGCTAAATCTCGAACAAGCCGCGATTGACCTTCACATGTCCCGCCCGCTAGCTAAGCGCAAGCCCGACGAGCTTCACGCGCGCGACGTCGCGCATGAGAAAACCCTTATTCTTTATTGCGCTTTGAAAGACTATTCTAGCCGCTTTGATGAAGAAGGGCTTGGGTATTCTTATCTTCATCAAAGCTGACTAAGCCGCCCCGCAATCTCGATCCTTCCCTCCATGAACAAAAGACAAACCGCCGTTGACCGCGCCAACCGCACCGAAGCGGCAGCGCTCGAAACACTTAGCCGCGCCGCCGAAGCTTGCAACGCCGCGATGGACGCGCACACCCGCGCGACCAAGCGCTGCGCTCAGGCGCGCGAAAAAATCCACGCCGCGCGCGACGCCGCCGCCGCGCTACATGCGCTAATTTGCGCCGAGCTGGACGCCAACCCCGCCAATCCCCGATTGATTGAGCTTTACCATGAAACTAAGGCGCTCGACGCCCGCGCGCATGAACGCCTTGAAACTATCAACGTATTGATGGACAGCTGCCCCTTCCAAAATTAAGCCGCCGCCATGCCTTACCTTAATACCGATAAAACCGCCGCGACGATTGCCGCGCTCATGCGCGCCGCCGAAGATTACAACTTGGGCGATTTTGATGACCGCGCGGCGATTTGCCGCGAGCTTGCGCGCGACCTAGCCCGCGAGCTATCGATCGAAACCGAAGCGCGCGCAGCCGCCTTGCGCGACGCCGAAAACGACCGCGCCAACTAACACCCGCCGCCATGATAATAACAATACAGCTGGACGGCATGGGATCAATCCACGCATGGCGCGGACGCGTCGAACCTTTCCGCGTAAGCTCTTACCTTTACACCGCCGACGGAAAGGAAGCTGAGCTATTTATTCAGGAAGGGATGGGCGCGGAGGAAGCGCTTGAATACTTAACGACGCGCGAGCGCCGCGAGCTTGCGCGCGGGTATTCGATCCAAACCAAAAACCTTCCTGAGGACTACTTTCCCTATTAACCCTTTCCCTACATACACACATGAACCAACCAACCCAACCCACCCCAACCCCACTAGTCAACGTTCACGCTTTGACCTACATTGAAACCGCCTCGCATGGATACTTGCGCGCGCCGTTTGATGAGCTGTTAAAGCTGCCGCACTACGAGCTGGACAAAATCACGCGCTATTCACTCATCGATCCACGCAAGCGCCTAGCTTACTTGGAAGAAGATTGCGACCTTGCGCACTTTATCCGCGCCGCGCAAATCAGCGCCGACGATTGGCAACGCGTCCCGCGCGACCACGTTGACGAAATAGACCGCGCGCCGCTTGCGCAATTTGCCCCCGCGCTTATCAAGCCCTCCAATCGCTTGACGATTGACGCGGGAAGGAAAAAGCTTGCGCGCGCCTTCGCCTTTGTAGCTGCCGCCATGTCCATCGATCCAAACCGCCAAGCGCTCAACGGCGTCCAGCTTGAAATAGAAAAAGGCAAACGACTTGGCTTGTTAATCGCGACGGACGGACGCCGCTTGCATGCTTATAGCTTCGAGCTTGCCCATGTCGCGCCTTGCGACCTTAGCGCGTTAATCCCGCGCGAAGCTGTTGAAAATTTGATCAAACCCCGCGCGACGCTTAACTTCAAACGCGTCGAAAAAGAGAAACACAGCGGACAAATTGCCATGACATTTGAGCGCCACGAAGCTCTCAGCGATTGGCTTGCGCCGATTTGGATCGAGATTGACGGCGAGCGCTATAAAACCGAAACAGCTTACACCTTCCCCAAATGGCGCCAAGTAATCCCGAAAGACCGCCAGCTTACCGCGCCGCTTGACATAAGCTTACTAGCTGCCGCGCTCGACGCGCATGAACGCGCTTGCGCCGACTTTGTAGCCGATTGCCTTACGCTCTCAGCGCCACGCATACAAGGCGCCTTCGACGTTGGCGGCGCTGCACATCATGACCGAACAAAGAAAGACATTGAGCGCCAAGCTAAGCGCGAGCTGCGCGCGTCAACCCTAGCGGAAAATCTAGCTATTGAAATTATCAACCCTGAGCGCTACCAATACTTAGCGCTGCCCAAGCTGCGCCAGCTTATAGCAAAAATAGAAAACAATACCCCGCGCCTGACTTCGACGGACAGCTTCGATCCTGACGCGCATTTGAACTTGCGCGCGGAATACGTCCGCGACGCCGTTGAAGCTTGCGCCTTGCTTAACCAGCCGCCCGCCGTTGACGTTGACTTAGACCCCATAAAACGGACGCCCAAGCTGTCCCCAATCCAATTTGGGAACGCCGCGCACCTTACCAGCTCGACATGCAGCGGCTACGTTTTGATCATGCCCATGCGCTTAACCGCTTAACCTTAACCCGCCTAAGCTCATGACCTTTGACAATACACCCACCGCCGTCCGCGAAGCCAACCGCCAGCTCATGAACGCGCAAGCTTGGCTATCCCGCAAACGCACCGAATACAAACGCGCCCGCGAGGATCTAGCCCGCGCCGTCGATTGGGCGCGCGACTATCATGACAAGCTTCCAACCTTGCCCGCCGATTTGGTCGAGAAATACGCGCGCGAGATTGGCGCAGCTGCGATTGAATACATGGACGCCCGCGAAGCTTACGACGCCGCCACCGAAGAAACCACGCGCGCGCGCGAAGCTTACAAAATGGCAACCCAGAAAAATCCCTTATGAACCATAAAACATACGAAATACACCCCGAGGATCGACGCGATTGGCAGCGCGCAATCCCGCAGCCGCCCCTCCCGCCGCGCATTTACCCGCCGCGCCCCAATAGCTACCAGCTACTGAGCGCGCGAGTTTTAGGCGTCGAGATTAAGCTGACCGCGCACCGCCAACCGCTGCGCTTAACCCTCAACGCGTCAATCAAATGAGCTCCGCACAAACCCCCGACCTTGCCGCGACCTTAACAGCTGCGCAAGCTGCCGCAGCCGCCGCCCAATCCCCCGAAGATTGGCAGCGCGCCGCCGCCTTGCTAGCTCTAGCCCGCGCGCTTGCCCAAGCTCACGCCGCCGCCGCCCGCGTTAAACCATTAACCCCCTCAAACCATGCCCAAAAAGTTTGATCCCGAAACACAAGCCCGCCGCGATTTTATACGCTGGAACTTGGCAAACCCGCCGCCTGATTTTCACAAGCTGCCCGCCGAAACCCGCCGCCGTATAAAGCGCGACGCGCTCAACAGACTTAATGGCAAACCCTCAACACTTAAAAAAACCTAAACAAACCAACCTATGAAAAAACCCAAAAAGAAAAAACCCACCCGCCGCCTTGCGCCTTACCCGCCCGAGCTTGGCAATCCGCGTCAACACTTAGGAGAAAAGCGCTTTACCCCCATGGGCGTTTGGATCGGTCGCGACCCCGCCTTTTTCGTCGGGATTGATGAACACCACGCTTTGATCAAATCGCGCTGCCCTGAGGCGTTCAGGGCGCTTGTTAATTGCGCCTATAAGCTGCATGGCTTCGATTGCATACTTTGCAACGTCGGCGAAAGCGAAGCTATAAGCGAAGCTATTGAACACGTTGAGCAGCTCGCCGCTGGAATTGCCCGCTGGATCTATGGGGACAGCGCCCAAATCTACCACCAGCGCGACCCGCGCGGCTGCCCTCTTTACGTCCAATGGGATAAAATGCCTGACAGATTGCGCTCTATTTGGGACAGCGAGCGCGGGCTGCCAATCTATTTAGAGCTGTCAAAAGAATGGCGCGAAGAATGGGAAGCCGATCCTGAATAAAACCCCAACCCTCCCGACAGACTAGGCGGCGTTCACAGCGCCGCCTTTTTTGCGCCTGAACAAATCGCGGACAAATCGCGGACAGCGCGCAGCTCGACGGACGCGCGGCGCTCGACGTCGGCGCGAGCTACCCCCACTAAGAAATCTATTTGAGGGGAGGGAGGGGGAGGGCGCTTTAGAAAGCCCACCCAGCTAAAAACCATTTTGTATTATCAAATTTATGCACTTTTTGATATGTCGGTTATACGATCTGATATACGTGACTTACATATATGGTTGACATATATCGCGACATAGAAATTAACATAGTATTTATAGAGCAAATACTATTGCTCTAATAAAAATACTTAAATAGCTGGCTACGCCATTTATTTATGCTTATGCCTCCCTTCGGGGGCTACGCAAAATAAAAAGCTATTTTACCCCCACCCCCCTAAACATTTATGAAAAACCAAAAACCTAACAGCCGCCGCCACTTTTCTGGATATTGGAAAAAGATCTGGAGTAGGAACCGCGAGAACATGACTAACCACATCAACAATCTGAACCGCCAGAAAACCCAGGCGAGTTTGGAGAGGGTGAAACTTGTAAAGGCAATCATCAGTAACTTGCCCAAAGAACCCATGACGGCAAGCCGCCTTCGTGATCAGGTGTCGGAGTATTGGCAAGAGTTCTATGGCGATGAAATGACCACCACGAAAGCTTGGTGCCTGACTAGACTTTGCATAAAGCATGGCCTATTCCTAAGACAGTCCAACGGCATGTATATAATTAACGTTGACTAATGTTGATAAGTATGTGAATAAGTTTATTCATGATTACAAGTGAGTCAGATGACGAGCAGCTGGAAGCTATAATTGAAAAAGCAAACGCGGTTTCAAGCAACCTGGTTACGGCGTATGTAGCCATCATGTTGGATCTTGATGTAACTGAGTCAGATAGGCGTAATTTCAAATGGATGATAGATGACGCGCGGGCGCTGGTTCAGATTGTCACAAGCTTAACCAATCTAAGAAACAACAAATGAATGAAGAAATAGAAAATGAATGGAAAGCTTTTGTAGATGGATTAACACCTGAGCAAAGAAAAGAACTTACGGACGCTGGATTTAACATATACGACATTAACGACGATGGTGTGCCAAAACCGCACAGATACATTTACGACCAGGAAAAGTTTTGTAGGCCAATTACGATAAACGAATGGAAAGCGGATCTTAGGGACGAAGAAAACAACGATGGTGTAATTAACGTATTGTCATCAATTATCGCAAAGGTGATAGACGCGCTAGATTGCACGACAAACAAAGAAGTCCTTATGCACAATGATTGCATACGACTTGCGCTTGGTTATAGAACCTATAAGTCTATGGCTGACGTTGCCAAGAAATATGACGTCAAGCGAGCTACGATTTCCTGGCGCGTAAAGCAAATTCAGAAACGATTAAACATTGAACCAAGTATTTACATGCGCTGCACCGAAACCTGTGAGATCTCAAAACAAAGCGCCAAGCGCCGAAAGAAATGAAAGTAAGAGCCGTTGACATAGCCGAACGTTTAGGTCTTTCAAGACAGACCATTAACGCCTATCTCCGAGAAGGTATGCCAGATATCAGCATTGAAGCAGCTGAAGCTTGGTATTCCGAAAAGATGACTAGACGGACTGATAATAGTATTGTTCCGATTGATGGGGAAATCGTAGATGAGGACTTTGCTAAGATTGTCGAAAAGCACAGGGAATTAAAAGCGTTAGCATACGACCAATACCTTGAAGATTTACGCGAGCGCTCTCCGCAGCAAGCCAAGTCCTACGCTACCTACGACAAGCTTGTTAAAACCCTAGTATCCCTAGAAAGAGAATTACAAGCGCGGCAAATTGCCAATAGAGAACTTATCAAAGCTCAAACAGCTATAGACCGATTTGGTAAAGTTATTCTTTCTATCCGTAACGAAATTAGTTTATTGCCATTAAAGGTTTCCGCTAAGGCAAATCCTGACGCGCCAGGAACAGCTATGAAAGCGATAGAAACCGAAGTTAATAAAATGCTTACGCGTCTAGCTGGTCAAGCTGATGATGTAGCAAACGAAATGGTGGAAGTTCAGATTGAGCTTCCTAAGGAAGAAATAACAGACATACCTGATGAAATCGAACCAGACGGAAATACAGTTTGAAAAGGCGCTAAGGCAATTACTTGCCCCAGATCCTGATGGGGATATAATTGCATGGTTAGAAAAGAATGTTAAGAACATACCTTACTCGCCGCAGCAAGGCCCATTTAGAATTGAGTCAACGCCATACTTAGCGCCGATACTTCGCGCGTTACAAGACCCTGAAGTTGAGACGATTGTAGTGATGGGTAATGTTCAATCTGGTAAGTCAATGATCCTTGAATTATGGTCAGCTTTTATTCCATCAAGAACGCCTGGACCAACGTTATTACTTCAAGACGTAAATGAGAACGCACAAGATTGGCAGGAAACTCGCTTGCGCCCATTGTGGGAAAGCACACCGCCTACAAGAGACAGATTGAACAATAATCTTAAAAGCAAATGGAACACTACCCAATTTGAAAGAAACGTTATTTGGGTATTAGGCGCTCACAATACTAAGAACTTACAACGCCGTTCAATCAGATTTCTAGGTGGTGACGAGTGCTGGCTATGGCCTAATGGTGCTTTAACTCAATCGCTCGCGCGTAGAACAGCTTTTGCATGGCAAGGTAAATCGGTATTCGTTTCTCAAGGTGGCGTGGATAATGATGAATTTACTAATTTATTTAATTCTACCGATCGCGCTGAGTGGTCTTTCCGATGTGTTAAATGTGACTTTAGACAACCCTTTGAATGGAGTCAGTTGAAATACCCAGAAAACTCTAAGACAGCAACAGGTTGGAATTTAGACGCCGTAAGATCTGGTTGTGAATACGAGTGCAAGAGTTGTAAGCATAGATACCTAGACAGAAACAGCGTAAGGGCTGAAATGCTATCCAAAGCTGAATACGTCCCAATCAATACATCAGCGCCTAAAGGACGTCGCGGGTTTCATTTTAACGCTTTGTCTATGCTATGGGGATTGAGTTGGGGGGATCTTGCCGTTGAGTGCATTGAAGCCGCCAATTCAGAAAGTAATGCTGGAGATGATACCAAGCGCCGAGACTTCAAACAAAAGCGCCTGGCGCTGTCATGGAGTGATGAACCCGACGATGATGGCGGTGAAGTATTGCCTAGCGGTTATTTAATGGGAGAAGATTGGGCTGATGAAGCTGCAAGTATTAACAGCAAGGTAGTTGCGCCTCCGTTTGATGAAGATCAGTTGAAGAATACTAGTTTTATTAAATTAAGATTTATGTCTGTGGACGTTCAGCGAAAGGGGTTTTATATCTTGATAAGATCCTGGTCGGCAGATGGTAAGAGCCGTATTGTCCATTGGGAATACGTTGATACTTGGGAACAGGTTAGACAATTACAGGTCAGTTACAAAGTAGCTGAGATATTTACATTTGTGGACTCAGGCGATGGTCCAAACATGGACGAGGTTTATAGAAATTGCGCGACCTACGGCTGGAACGCCACAAAAGGTTCTGGCAATACAGATTTCCCCTGGAAGGTTCAAACGCCTTACGGAATGAAAATTGCCTATCGACCTTACTCACCAGCCAAGATAGCTCAGATTGGAAAACAGTCCTGTCGGGTGTTCCATTATTCAAATTTAATTTTAAAAGATACGCTTATGCGACTTCGCAAAGCTGGACACCATACTTACGCGTCGAATTGCGGGGACGAATACCGAAAGCAAATGCAATCCGAGCATAGAAGCCGAACCGAGACAGGTAAGCCCATTTGGTTGCAGATTGGAGATCGCCCAAATCACCTATGGGATTGCGAGACTATGGGTATTTTACCAGCTTTAATGGCTAAATTGATAGGTAAGGGTAAAAATAAAAACGCAACTGACGAAAAAGCTGTTGACAAGCCGCCTGAGTCATAAAAGATGAACTTAAGACTGTTACCTTCTTTTTTCTCCGTAATAATAGTGGCTGTTGTTATGGTGGTTGTTCGGGAGGTAACAGTCTCTTTTCTTTGACTATTGGCTAAAAGTTATGGCTTTCGTTCATTATCGCGGTTCTACTTCACCAAAGGGTATATTCATGACCCTTACTCTTGAGCAAATTGAGAACATTAAAAACAAAGCTGCTGAAATTGTTGCTGAAGGAAAAACTATCATGGAATATAAGGATAGTGGATCTGACATTCGCAAAGATTGGCCTATTGATCCACCAACTGTTCTGCTTGAATGTCGCTATGCGTTGCAGATTAAAAATCCAGCCGTATATGGTGCTATTGATAGAACTAGGGTTGGTAATATGTTAAATAACTTCAGAGGACTTTAATATTTATGGCGCGCAAACCTACTACAAAAAAACCTAAGATTGGTGATAAGTCACCAAAGCTGAATAAGCAAGCTACAGGGGGGCCAGGCATATTCAGTAACTTCGAGTCAGCAAAATTCAGCAATAAGCGTTCTTGGATCTGGAGTTCTTGGCCTACAGATTTCAAGAAAACGATGACAGTTTTCGATCGGCTCGAAACAACGCGCAAAATGCGTTGGTTGGAGTTGAATAGCGGAATTGTAAGACAAGCGATTGATGACAATGCAACTTATTCCGTAGGAAGTGGTATTACCGCACAAGCCAGAACAGGTAATTCAGTAATTGATAAACAACTTGAGGACTATTTCCACGATTGGGCTAGAAATAAGTGCGATATTACAAATAGATTTAATTTTTACGAACAACAGTTTATTGTTTGCCGTTTGATGGATCGTGACGGCGAGATATTTCCAATTAAGACCCGCGACGAATATGGTCGTTGCAGAATACAGCTGATTGAAGCTCATAGAGTTTCAAGCAATCAATCTGGCGCACCACCACCAAACGAAGTTGACGGAATTACCTTTGGTAAATACGGAAAGCCAACATTTTACAACGTTATCAAATCAGACGGATCTAGCCGTAAGGTTCCAGCCAATGCTGTAATGCACGTATTTGAACCTGAGCTTGCCTCAGGCGCTAGAGCTTACTCCCCGCTTCAACATAGTATCAATAACATTGTTGATATGCTTGAAGTGCTGAGTTTAGAGAAATTTGCTGTTAAAATGAACAGCGATATTGTCAGAACTTTAACCCGCGAAATAGCACAATTCGATGGCGCTCAATCTGACTTTGAAGCGTTTGGTATGCGCCCTCAAGATTATCAAGGCGATGGCGTAACAAACCCAAATGAAGCTTCCACATTCATTGGCGGTAAGATTTTAGCATTAGCACCTGGTGAACGTCTTGAGTCTTTTCAATCAAATCGTCCTAATGCTACGTTTGTAGGTTTTAACGAACATTTAATTCGCGACTCACTTGCTGGATTTTTACCATACGAATTTACTCACGATCCTTCGAAAGCAAGCGGCGCTTCAATGAGACTCATTGTTGCAAAAGCAGATCGCAAATTCCAAAAACGTCAAAACGTTCTTATCAATCGCTTTTTAACGCCTGTATGGTGTTATGTTATTGCCGATGGTATCGCTAAAGGTGAATTACCTGAATGTGAAAATTGGAATAAGGTAATCTGGACAACGCCTAAGCGCGTAACTGTTGACGCAGGACGCGACGCCGCACAAAACCGCGCTGACATCGAGTTTGGCCTCAAGACTCTTGGTGAAGAATGTCAAGAAAACGGAGAACACTTCTCAACCATGATACAGCGTCGTGCGATTGAAGCTGCCGAGATTAAATCTATGGCAGAACAATACGATGTTCCTCTTTGGATGTTGTATAAACCATCTAATACAGCGCTAGGAGATATTACTGAACAAAGCAATTCTTCGGATTTAGAAAAAGAAGATGAAGAAGAAGTTTCAGTTAATGAATTAGAAGAAACCGAAGAAGGCGAAGAAGAAATTGAAAATGATTACGACGCTGAGGACGATGAACTTCAAGATCCAATGGGAGACTAATTTTTATTTTATATCAAATGAACCATATTAAAAAAGCACTTAAAAATAATAAACCTTTGATGATTAAACCATCTGTTGCATTAGCATACATGGAGAAAATCGAAGAATTAAATATTCCTATTGATAAAAACATTAGCGAAGTATCTCAAATCCTTGAAATGATTTTTGGTAAAGCGCCAATGATGGAGAAAAGCGGTTCAGTAGCCGTAATTCCTGTTAAGGGTGTTATCGGTAAAAACTTAAGTTCATTAGATAAGCTTTGCGGCGCTATTGATGTTGATGATGTTTCCTCATGGGTAGATGAAGTGGCGTTAGATCCAGAAATCAAAACTGTTGTGTTTGAACACAATAGTCCAGGTGGCACAGTAACAGGCGTTCCAGAACTTGCCGCTAAGATTAGAGCTTTAGGTGCAATTAAAAATACAATTTCATATACCGAAACCGATTGTCACTCAGCTTCATATTACCTGGCCTCTCAATCCAATCAATTCCTGGCTACCGAGTCATCTGAAATCGGATCAGTAGGTGTCTATATGGCTATTCCTGATTACACCGAAGCTTTTGCCAACGAAGGTATCAAAATGGAAGTAATCAAATCTGGTAAATACAAGGGTATGGGTATCGAGGGGACGTCGTTAAGCAAAGATCAACACGATTTCCTTCAAAATGATGTTACTGAAACCCATAATACGTTCAAAAAAGACGTTAAAAAGGTAAGAAGCATGATTAAAGACGAAGATATGGAAGGCCAATCTTTTAGCGGTAAAAAAGCTGCCGAGAAATGTATGATTACAGGTATTTGCAGCAGCTTAAATGAAGTCCTGGAAAGAACTTCAAATATCGAATAATTTGACAATAGGCAATTATTACAATGAGCATTGAAGAAATCGTTACCAGCTTAAAAGACGCACTCACAGGCAAGTCTGCCGAAGTTGAAAATGCGCACAAAGAAGTATTAGCTGCAAAAGAATTAGCAGCTACAAGTGAAGCAAAACTTAGCGAAACATTAGCACTCGTTGATGGTCTTACAGCAGATAAAACCGCGCTGTTAGCAAAGATCACAGCACTTGAAGCTTCAGTATCAACTCTAGCTTCAGAAAAAGAAGCGATTTCAAAACAGATTGAGTCAGCTGGTAAAAAAGCAGCTTCTATCGTAGCTTCCGCTGGCGTAGATCCTGTAGAAGTTTCACCTGTCAATATGAACGACGCTGGAAAGAGCGACGAAGAAATTTCTAAAGAGTGGGTTCTTATGAAAGAAAAAGACCCCAAAGGTGCTTCCGAATTTTATACTAAAAACCGCGCTGCGATTATTCGCGCCGCTGGAATTAAATAATCTCAACCCCATATAATTAAAAATTATGTCCAATAACATCGGTGGATTAACACTCCAACTAGTTGCTGAAGAAAGCTTACGAACCCTGGTTCCACAGCTTCAGCCGCTAACCAAAATCGCAGTAACTGATTTCGGCGCTTACGTCGCTGAACGCGGAACTACTGTTCACACTCGTTACGCTGGTAAATTTACCGCCGCTAACTACAGCAAAGCAACAGGTTTCGTAGCTTCAGACGCTGTTTCTACAGACGTTCCTGTAACCTTAGCTGACCAAAAGCACGTCACTATTGAATTTACTGACTACGAAGTTGCAACCCTTAGCTTAGATCGTCTGCGCCGCCTTTTCATGGCACCTATGGCAAATGCCGTAGTTAAGAGCTTGTTCGACCAAGTTCTTGGTAAAGTTGACGGATCTTTCGCTTCAGGTTACAATGGAACCATTGGTAACTTCAATCGTATTGCTGTAAGCAATATCGCTAAATCATTAACCAAAGCAAATCTTCCTCAAGAAGGTCGTTCTGCTTTAGTTTCACCTGACATTTATCAACAATTAGTTAGCGATCCTGCTGTTGCACAAGCTTTCTCTATCGGAACTTCCGACGTTATTCGCGGAAACCGCTTGGGAATGATTCATGGCATTGATTTCTACGAATATAACGGCTTTGAAGCTGCTGGCATTGACGCTACCCTTAATGGTGTAGTATCTTGCAAAGAAGGTTTAGTTGTTGTTACCCGCGTTCCTGCTGCACCTACCACAGGTGGTGGCGAACAAACCATCGTAACCGATCCAGATAGCCAATTCTCATACGCTCTCCGCTATTGGTATGATTGGTCTGCTGGCTTGCACAAACTTAGTGCAAATTGGTTAGTCGGTTCGTCTAAGGGTAACCCTGACGCTCTCCAACGCATTAACCTCACCGCGTAATTTTAGGACTCGTAGTAGTCCTTTCGCGCCAATGCAAGAAGGCGGCTCAAATAAGAGCCGCCTTCTCTGTTTTGGACATTTGGCTATAGTTATGTCAGACATTTGGACTACGTTCACATCTGACGCTCTTTCTATCTTAAATGAGATAGGTAAGAACGTCACCATCAAAAAAGTTCCTGGTGGAACCCCTGTAGCGCTAAAGGTGATGATTTCAACACCTATGATATTACAGGATTTGGAAACAGGTGGTTTCCTTAATTCCACAACCTTTGAAGTAAAGGTTCTCAGGACAGATCATAACAACAATCCTGGCCTTGCAGCTTATGGTAACATTGTTACTTATAACGACCAAGACTATCGAATTGTAGCTGTTGCTGATCGCCCGCCTTCCGCTTGGGTTATCATGAGGGTTCAAACAAAGGAACAATGATAATTAAGGTAACTAAAGGCGTAGTGGTCAACATGCAAGAGTTTCAACAAACTCTAGCATTGTATATTGCTGTAATGGCACAATGCGCCTCTAAGTTAATCCGTAAGCAAGCTAGGTTATTCTGCGATGATATGCTGGACTATACCGAACCTACGCTTAATTGGTCAAAAGGGTCTGGTAAGGGCTTAGCGGCTCAGAAAAAGGGCATGGGGATTGTTGACGCACAATTAAGAGATTTATTCACCCCCCTGGCGTATGTTAAAGCGCCAGAAATTTATGCTCATGGTAACGAAGGGGTCTTTTATGCTTGGGTAAGACTTAGACGTGAAAACAATGACTCAACTTTACCTAAATGGTTAAATGAAGATCCGTATGGATCTGAAGGGTCTAAAATGTGGAAAAGATTTAAAAAATGGAAATATGCAAAAGAAGGTCATAGCGCTAAATCTGTTGATTTTTCACAATTATATAAAGGCGATTTGAAATCAGCTCACGTAGCCAATAGAGGGGGAACTAAGACTAGTGCTTATTTCGACTCTATGGACAAAAATGCTAGATATATCAGTTATGCGGTTGATAAAGCCGCTTTGGATAAATACTCAGAACAAGTCCAGAAACGCGTAGGCGAGCTTAAGGCAGCTTGGTATGGCGCTGGTAGTCAACTTGGTAATATTAGCGCCCCTATGTGGATTAAGGGAAATCAATGGGGTAGAGAAATATTTATCAATCAACTTGATGATAAAAGTATGCCAGCCGTAACAGTTGGAAATAAGAGTCAAGGTTTGCACGAAGAAACTAGAGATGATTACCGAGTTGCTATGAACCATAGGGCTTATTCTATGCGCGTTGAAATGCTTGCAAAACTTGTTAAAAACGGACAAGCTAACAAAATATTCCATCTTGCCCCTAAAAATCCAGGTTTTACTATTTCCGAAGAATAATTTATGAGTTCCTTAATACGATCCATTTTAGAAGATAAGTTTTCAGCTTATCTTGCCGCAAACATAACCGATACGCCTGTTCATAAGGGCGTTACCGATGACGTAAGATCCTTGCCATTGATCATTGTATCAGCTTCCAATTCTAAGCCAGATAAGGATTTAGGCGCTAACCCATTGGGAAATTATCAGGTTAAAATGGAAATCTACGTTTATTCATCTGCCGACGATGATACCCTAGAAACCCATAGGACGCGAGTAAGCAAAGTTCATGGTCTTATGTCAGATGTAGCAGCTCTACAAAGTCTATGGAATTACAACGGATCTGAAGGTAAGTTATACGCTTGCTGGATAGAAGCTGATGAAGAAGGCATGAAAAGCCGAAATTACGGAAATATGATAACTTATACAGCTGTAGCGGTAATCCCGCCAGCCGTTTGACATTTGGCAATAGATATAATCTTTCATTATGCCTTCATCCCCCACAGAATTTGGAGTAGCTTTAGTTTTCGGACCATTAGACTCAGTTACAGGTATTGTAGTTCAGTCTGACAGTCATACTCAACGTTTTGCATTAGACATTGAAGTAATGGACGAACAAGGTCGCGTGATCACTAATCGTTTAGATGACTCTCGTAATGAAATCACTATTGAAGGCGTAGTTTCGACTGAAGATAGCGTAGCGATTGGTAGCAAATTAACCTATGGTGGAGTTTCCTACATTGTTAAAGATGTAACAGATCGCGGTAGCAATCAAGAGTTTCGTAAGTTATCTGTAAAAGGAATTAAATACCAGGAGATTGCTTAATCAATAGCGGCACATGGATAGCCGCTATACACAGTCCGTAAAGACTTCCATACTCAAAATGGAAGTGGGTGGTTATGTAATTTTACCAATTACATTAAGACATAGGTTGATATTGGAGGATATTGAGTCTCCAGCTGTATTTACCGATAAGGTAATGTCCCCTCAGGATCTGATTACAGCTATAAAAATACTATCAACACATAACCTAGAAGAAATGCTAACTTTAAAAGTTAAAGAGCAAGACAGCATTTTATTGTTAAAGTTTCTTAATGATAATGATTACTATTTATCTGAATTAGGTAAATTGACTGAGTATATTTCAATGCAGGAAAATCACCCTGTAATTTGGGATAAGAAAGAAAAGAAATCTAAGACAGGTATAAACCTAATACTATCGTGTATTACAGGTTTAATGAAGATTGGCCTAACTTACGAACAAGCTTGGACAATGCCTGAAAGTGAAGCTATTTGGATGTATGTTTCTAACGCTATTTCGGAAGGCGCAGAAATAGTAATAATAACCGATGATGATATTAAAGCTATGGAATTAGCTCAAAAATTATCTGAGCAATATAAGAAAAACAAATGAGCGACGAAGTAAAAATTAAATTTGTAGCGGATACGTCTGGGTTAAGTAACGTTAAAATTCCAGGTCAGATCGAAGCCGAAGGCGGTGGAAAACCACCTACGCCACCTAAACCGCCTACGCCACCTACGCCACCTACGCCGCCTACACCACCTACGCCGCCTACGCCGCCGCCAGGTCAGCCAGGAAGTAGTTTGCCACCCCCTCTACCTGGTCAACAGAAAACAGTCGTTTCAAAACAAAGTAGGCAGCCATTCCCCTGGGAAAAGGGTTATAGCGAACAATTTAGTAATGAGCTAACTTCTAGTCTAGCTTCAACATTATCTGGTTTTAATTTATTTACAACAGCACTAAACGCTGGCGCCGAAGCAGCAAAGATGTTTGTTCAAGCCATTCAAGAAGGAACACAGTATGCTAGAACAATCCAGAAAACATCTAGAATAACAGGTTTATCAACCGACGAAGTTCAAAAATACGGCTACGCTGCTCAAATGACAGGTGTAAGCATAGAGACATTTACAAATGCTATGGCAAAGGCAAATGAAGTTCTAGGACAAGCTAAAATGGAAGGTGGCGCTGGTGTATTGGCTTTTAATCGTCTCAAGATCAGTATGGCTGGTGTTAGGGACGGAAGTGTTACAAACATTGATATATTAAAACGACTTTCTGACGCGTATAAAAACAATGCTGGTGACGCTGAAATAGCTCGTATTGGAACCCAATTACTTGGTAACGAGTTTAAGAACATGATACCTTTGTTAAGAGAAGGATCATTAGAAATAGAGAAATTAGCCAAAAATGCGCCTCATCTTACTCAATCAGAAATACAATCAGCTGCACAAGCTAATAGATCTTATACAAACTTAAAAGAAACTTATGAAGCTAAAGCTTCAGGTGAAGTATTTGGATTTGAAAGACAAACAAGATTAACCAAAGATCAAATTTTAAGCCAATATAATTCTGGTAAAATTTCTAAAGAAAAAGCTGCTGATTTACTTTCTCAGACTACAGATGTATCTATTGACCAAACCCATGCAAATACAGGTGGTTTTGGTGCTGCTGCAGCAGCAGGATTTTTTGGTTTGCTTCAAGGTGGTGTTATTAGAGGTTATGAAGCATATCAAACTGTTAGAGCAGGAACAAGTCGTGTTACAGCGCCAGATATAAACAAATTTGGTGCTAGGTATCCAGGCGAGTCACAAGGCGAATTTATTGCTAGATTGAAGTCCGAAGGTATAGGCAAGACACAAGCTGGTCTAGACGTATTGAACGAGCTTGAAAAACGTAACACCAAGAAAGAAGATCTAAATGTAGGTATTTTCCAAGCTGCTTCAAGTCTGCAAAAAGTTGGCGGTGGTGACGTATTATCTGCCGTATCAAGAGTAAGCGCTCTTGAGAATATTGATAAGAATACCGAGAGATCTGCTAATGCACTAGAGACTATTGCTGCTGGACAAGGCGGCGGTTCTTCCGTAAATACTCCACCACCAGCTGACACCAATAACCAAGTAGCAAAATAATTTATGCCAAACGCAACTAGAGGTGGGGAAATAACTTATAACCAAGAAGGTGTAGATATTAACAGCATATATGTTGTTGATAAAAATAGATCTATTCAACACGACGGATTTGGTTTAATTACACTACAAATTAAATACACAGCTGACTCAGACAGAATGGATTGGGTTGATACCGATTTCAAACGCGGTGATAATCCATTAAGCGATGACGGCGCTGAGTATTGGAAAAGATTTACACTATATAAAGTAAGCGGATCTTCAAATGATGGTATTTGCACAATCACAGCAGATTATTGTGGTATTGAGTTTAATTCACCTACAACAACTACACAGGTTCAAGTAACCAGCGCTTCAGCTCAAGAAGCTATTGAAACTCACCCTAATTTTACAGCTATTCAAGTTCCAAGAATAGGGTCAAATGGAAGTAAGGATAAATCTGGAAACGCAATCCCTTTAGCTGGTCCAGCTAAATATATTAGTGATAATGAAAGTGATTTAACTAAAAATCCTAATCGCGCTCACTTTGCATATACTGCTCAAGCTGCAACTCAGGTTGTTCAATATCAATTCGTAGGTTTCCTTCCATCACAGAAACCAGAAGATCCTGTTAATCTAAAAGCTGGTGTCCGTTCTTATTTTAGACCTAATACAATTCTTCGTTGTCTTGCATACACATCATCTGCCGATCTTGCAAAGCAAACATTGAGAAGGGTTGGTTGGATAAATTACGGAAATATTGGGGCTATTGTTTTGCCGCCACCTTATGATAAGTTATGTCAAGAATACACAGCAGATCTTCCAGCAAAATTGCCAAAAGGAACACCGCCAGATAGAAAAAGAAATTTCTTATGCACCAACGCTTCAATGGAAGTATATGGTGGCCTATATAAAGTCCAAGCAGATTTAATGATGAGTGGTGTTATTGGTTGGGATCCTGATATTTACCCTGTTGAGTCAATTATAAATAAATAATCTAAAATGGGAATACATGGCTTTTCAAATAACTCAGGTGGTGGTTTTGATCCTGGTGAAGCCATCTATGCAAAGTCCTTAAACAAACTTGCTCAGCAAGCCGATAGGGGAACAATCGGGCCATCTGAAGGTTTAGACATTATAAATTCTAATGGTGGAACATCTATATTTATTCCACCAAAAGTTGACTACGGCGTTGCTCAAACACATTGTCCATTTGAATTATATTTATCCACAAGAGAATATAAAGGTCAGATGGGTAATGAAGCAGCTCAACTAGTTCCTTGTATAAAAGTATGGCCTGGAACAGTAAATAACATTGTTCCTATTTGGGTTCCTTATGATGACACTCCATTAGATGAACAACCCCCACCATTCTTCCCAAAGAAAGAAGGTGGAATTGACAATGGAGGTTTAAAGTTTGATCAACCATTCAAATACTATTTTTACTTGGATATATCTGGATCTGGTTCATCACCAGAACAATTTACATTCCCACAAGATGTTGAATTTTGGGGTTCAGAAAGTCCAGCGCCACAAAATACTGATTACCATACTTATCTAACTATTGGTTACGCGGAGAATGTTGCAATACCTAACACAAGTCCTGTTCAATATGCTTTTCAAATTGTTAATCTAACAGCTTGCGGATCTAAATGGGTTGAGCGCTTAAAGTGTGGAACTAATCTAGCAGAATATTATTGGGGTGTAGTATAATGACTGATGGTCCATTATCCAGACGCAAGGTAGGTCTTTTGTTTAATCCATACGATCCTATTGAAGAAAGAATAGGATTGGGTAATGGAATAAGTAATGAAATATTAGGACACATTAAATGGGGTCAATATGGGAATAAATTGCCATTGTTTTCTTGGTGGAAAGACAATAATCCAGAAACAGGTATAACCGATGGTGCTTATTTTCCAACTTCAAATAAAGCTGTAAAATTTAAAGGTTCAGTTTTTACTGCTAATTCACATTTAAGTTATTATTTAGAAATTACAGAAACATCAAAGGATTGTTTTGGTTCTCCAAGTGCATTTCAGCCAAATTACGATTTCTCGCCTTTTCCATTTTCACCAGGCGGTAATGTTAAAAACTATCTTGGTAGTCATTTAAAATATACTTTTTCAACAGGTGGTGAAACTTGGAGAAATGCACCTTTTGATGATGGAACAGAATATTGTGCAAATACAAGTGCAAGTGCTTTGCAAAATCAAGGCAAGGATGAAAATTTTTCATATTGGTATAAAACAACTCAACAAACAAATGGTTCAGGACAAGTAACAACAACAGGAGAACTTTTATTACTTAATAAAGATTATGATCCATTAGATTATGGATGGAAAAAATGGATTACAGGTGGCTACACAGATGGTCAGTTATATTGGAAAGAAGATGGACAACCAATCACTTCAAATGATTTGTTTAATCCAGAGCCATTTGAAATTAAAACTTATCCAACATATATATTAGCAAGAGACACCGATTATACTCCATATCAAATATACTCAACCGATTATACTGTTCAGCCAAGATACGGATTGTTTTCAAGAGGGACTGAAGCTCTTACAAGTCCATACATAGCGTTTCAATCTCCAGCCGTTAATTATTCATATATGAGAGATTTGAAAACTATGAAGATAGAAATATTTGTTGCGATGAGTGGAAGGCCTTGCACACCTTGTTACTATGCTGGAAAGAAAGTTAATTTTGTTATTAAATATCAAGAAGGTGATGTAACAATACAACAAACAGGTAATTATACTAAAGAGGGAAACTACTTAGAATATAAATTTACTTGGGGTGAAATAAAAGAAGTTAAAAAACAAGGAACATTATCTGGAGATAAAGATAAATGGATTTTAAATAGTCCACAAAACGAATTAGATAAACAGAAACTTTCTGAAGTTATTTGGGCTGAAGAAGATCTACCAAAGGGTAAAGCAAGGCGCCTGGTTGATTTTTACGTTGAGTCCATAGAGTGATTTTGACACATTTGACTTATGGCAAGGCATAACTCATTATGGCTATAAATACTTATCGTTTTTGGATGGCAACTGACGCTAATCGTTTATTAGCTAATCAAACTTCATTTATTGCCGCTTCGTCCCCTATTTTCTATCAAGGTAATGAGGCAAATTTAGAACTTCATATTGTAGCGTCAGCTGGCGTTGGTAATACCCCTGTTGAATTACCCTTCCCAGCTGGCGCAGCAATAACTGTAGCCGTAGGCGAAACAAATGCCTATCCAACAGGCGGCACATGGCAGCTCATGGTCAATGGAATGGAAACAGGCGATATGCCATACAATGCTACGGCTACTATTGTTCAAACAGCTCTAAATGAATTACCAGCTGTATTGGCGTCTGGTGGAGTAAGTGTTTCTAAGGTTGGAGACGCCTATAATATAACTTGGAATACTTACGGATCTAAACCTTTAATCGAACAAGGTTCTGACGCGCTAACACCAGCTTCATATATAACAGCAACATTGGTTCAAGCTGGAACCGAAGAATTAAAAGAAATCATTTTCGTTGAACTTCGTCAAAATCCAATAGCTTTGTCTAACACATGGACAGCGCTACCAAATCCTGTAATTAGTAATCAGATTATTCAAGCTTGGGACGGATCTACAAAGATTTACAGAGTTAATATTGATCCTCAGCCAAAGTCAGGGTCTTTCAATATTTTTTATAATAACGTTTCTTATACATTTAGATATAATGTATCAGCTGATGAAATTGCTAATGCTTTAAACTTACAAGTATTCAATACAGGTTTTTCACAATGGGATATTGTATTAACTACTAATACAACATTAGAAACATCTGGAACTTTAATTGGTTACAGCGGTTATTATGGTTCTATCAATTTATCAACAGCTGAGTGCCACCAATTCTTAAATGGTGAAGCTCGTAAAGCAACTACGATTGAAGTATCAATAAGTGTTGATGATAAGAAATATACACTACTACAAACATCATGTGTTATAGCTTCTGATGTCATTACCGATGGTGCAATACTTCCTTTACCATTGGGAACACCTATTTCTAATGATCAAGCCAATGCTAGATTTGTAAGAAGGGACGCGGATCAGAACCCTAGTAATACAACAGTAAATCAGATTTGGAAAAATCTAGGAACTACCACACTCAATGGTGTAAATATTGCAACCGCATTAAGTTCTTCAAATGCACCTGGTCCTGGAAACGCGTTTGCTACAATGACAGACTTGGGATCTGTTCATGCTTCTTGGGGAAATATTACAGGCACACTTTCTAATCAATCAGATCTTACAAGCGAGCTTAATAATAAATTGCCACTATCAGGTGGAACATTATACGCTGGATCTAACTACATTGGTATAATCCCACAAAGCTCACAAATATATTTTGATAATGGTGGTGCAATAACAACTTTAACTGACACTCAATTAAGTTTCCAAGATGGAACTTCATCGTATAGGGCTGATGGTGCAAGTGTTTCAGGAAATATTGAACTTAATGGTGAAACAATTAGTATTATTATTGAAGGTGGAAATGGATTTGGTGTTTGGCGTAATGCAGGAAGCGGTATTTATATTTCATCAGATTGGGTGCGTTTTCCAGACAACACTCAACAAACAACAGCCGCACTTCCGCTTACAGGTGGTAAAATGTCTGGTGCTATAAATCTTGATACAAGAGGACCAGGAGATGATGGCCCCTGGTCACAAGCTTTTATCGGTGGATTTGGTGCAACCGATAGTTTAAATGGACACAATACATTTTTTGATACTGAAGGTTTATATGTAAATGGTGCTAATGGTAAGTCTGTTATAATTTCGAATACTGAAGTAACATCAACTAATCTGCCTATTACATTTTCAAAACAAGTTGGAGAAATTGGTGTAGATGGTTATAGAAAATCTACTTTTACTCAAAATGAAAATGGTTTTGATTTAACAACTGACGCATTGATTGGCATTGATGGTTTTCAAAATCAATTAACATTAGATGTCAATGGACTTAAAATAAATTCGAGTAAGGTTTTAGACGCAAATTTTTTACAAGCACCTACTGTATCTGGACAGGTAGTAATAAATATACCTGTAGGAAATAATATTGCACCACTAAGAATGTCTGCAGGAAAGACACCAGCTTCAACTTCACCTGGAGACATTTGGATTTCTACATCTAGTATGAAATACAAAGACTCATCGAATACAGAACGTATTATCGCTGACACTAATCGAGTAAATATATTTACTGCTTATCAAACTATTCAGCAAAGCACAAGCAATCCAACTTTAACAATTAACAATTCTGGATCTGGTGCTTCATTAAAAATTACAAATACAGGAACAGGCGAGTCTTTGCGTGTTGAGGATGAAACCAGCCCAGACACAACGCCTTTTGTAATAAGTAATTCTGGACGAGTTGGAATTGGCGTTGCACCAGACGCAAGCGTAGCATTATCGGTGGACTCTAATGGTGTTAAGTTTAGCGATGCTTCTATTCAAGTAACAAAAGGGGATCGCTATAAAGCGACCTCTACAACTTCTATGGCTATAGATGGTGCTAATTCCAAAGTGTTCCAAACCCAACCAAATCTTGCATACACAAAATTTCAAAATTGCACAATATATCCAACGGCAGGAACAACCCAAGTAATGTATTGCCAGGTTAATTCCTATAATGCCACCACAGGTGCATTGGATGTTGACTCCGTAACCCATACAGGTTCAGGCACATTTGCGGATTGGGTAATTAACGTTGGTTGATAATTTAAAGTAAAACAATGTATTACATCATCACATTCCTCACAGCTCTAATTCTCGGCTTCATCGCTGGTGCTTTGTTCTTTCGTAACAATGCGCGAAAGCTTACAGATAAAGAGATGGAAGGCAAAAGACTCATTGACGCACTTAAGGGGCGATGACCTGTGCGGCTAATCCTTTTATCCATTTTATTTTTTATCGGAATGGTTGGCTGCGCGTCCGTTATCAAGGACACAGCCAAAGGATCTGTAGCTACAATCGTTGAGGACTTTGACGAATACGATTTATCGGACGCTACTGATGAAGCGCTGGCTGTAGGTAAGGCCAATGGGACTTCGTTGTTCACATACGTTGGACTAGGTTTGTTTGCAACAGGCGCTGTATCGTTTGCCTTCTTTGCGCGAGACGCTGGATTAAAGTTAATCGCCTGTGGTGCATTGGCTGGATCAGTCCCCTACATTGTCCAATCGGCTTACTTTAGTATAATTGTTAGCGGCGCACTACTCGTCGCGCTTCTTATTGCCCTATACCACCTATGGTGGAAAGTTAAACAATCCGAAAATGTCAACTCCGACAAATAACCCCGAAGATCTTGGCATTGTCATAAAAGACGGCGTAATCGCTGGAACGCTCGGCGCCGCCGCGATGGTTGCCAGGTTAATGCTCTCTACCGAACCTGTAACGTTAGGTTGGGTTTTACGTAGGGTATCAGCCGCCGCGATTACATCAATCTTTGTAGGTTGGGCATTGGCAGATCAGATTAGCAGCCAACCATTGAAATTTGCCGCGATTGGCATATCTGGTTATACAGCACCTGAGCTATTGGATTACGGACTTCGTTATCTCAAGCAAAGGGGCGAAAACGAAATCAAAAAGATTAAAAGTGAAAAAGGAAAAAAGCACAAAAGGAAGTGATAATAACCTTATCATATCCGTCATAGTAATTCTAACCATGTCTTGCTTATGTGCCGCATACACCTCTTTCATTGTTAATAAGGTATTGAGTGATCTAAACGACTCTCACGCCCTAGCTTTAATCATAACAGATAATGGCATAGTTTCAGATGACGCTAATTTGCAAAATCAGCTTTCTTCCTCTACGGCTGCCCTAAAATACTCTTACGATATATCTATTGCGATTATCGTATCTTGCTTTATGATCAGTCTGTCCTTAGCGTATCGTCAATTTAAGCTTCGTGCTTAGTCCCTACGTAGAATATACCTGAACCAACTTTCTTTGGTTCTAGGACTCCGTTGGTGACTAATGCCTTCAGGATACCTTCAGCTTCCTCGCGCTTCATGCCATGATCTCGCTCAAGCTCTTTCAGTATGTTGACGCGCGCCGTCATGGGCTTAGTCCCATAATGGTCGAATTGTGGACCAAGCTGTGTTAAGCAGAACTTAGAGCTTGTAGGCGCTACTTCCCATAGCACCTTACCTTCGGCATGTCGCAGCTTGATTGTAAGGGTAGGTTTTCCGTCGGGGTGGCGCATACCAGCTAGCTTACCGCGCTTGGTTAGGTTAAATGAGAATATGGGGTTATTCTGATCCTCGCGCCTGACGTTAATAATAGCTCTTGCCCAATTAACCAGCTCACTACTCCCTAGACCAGAATAGGCCATATCGCTGATTGTTTGCCCATCTGTGACCTCTTTGGGCTTTGGCTTACCTTCGTGGTGGGTAAATACGATAATGCACCCTGTATCCTTAAGGATTGGTTGGATTAGGTTACGGAGAAAATGACTAGCCACTTCTTGCTTGGAAAGATCACCCCCAACGTAGGATAGCAGCGGGTCGCAGAACAATACGTCCAGCCCTAGACGGACAACTATCTTTCGGCATAAATCCGCGAAATCCTTACCTGTTTTGGTTGTCTCCGTATAAAATCTTAAGTTTTCGCGCAACATTTCCTTTTCTTCGGGTTTCAACTGCATTGACGATGTGACGCCCTGATAGCTTTCAGCCATGTCACCTACGTCGCACTCGGCCTGAATAACGGCGATTTTCAAAGGTTTCTTGACAGGTATGCCAAAAAGTTCGCGTCCTATTGCCCATGAGACGGCTGTTTGCATGGTGAAGCTGGACTTACCTATCCCCGATTGACCTGTAATAAGCAACGATCCACCCCTACAAAGCCAGCGCCCATACCCGATGACATGGTTTGGGTCGTGTTGAGTGTCGTAGGTTTCTAGGAAATCCGTCTTAAGCTCATCAGGTAAGTCTTGCCCTTCCTTCCAAGCTATCCAGCTATCCCAATCGTCGGCGCCGACATTAAGCGCCAATACCTTTTGCTCATTGTCCCCTCGCATGATACCGCCCAATCTTGACCAGCGCGATGGGTTCTTGTTCTGCGGGTCGGGTTCATGATCAGACAGGAACTCATAAATCTGATTACGGCGGGCTTCCCATTGTTGCTTGTCTTGAGCTTCAACCTTAACCCAAGCATGAACTGACTTGCCACCTGAGTCTATCAAAGCTGTTATAGGCAAATTAGATTGGTGGAATATAGCTATCTGTTCCTCTTTACTCTTTTTGTCGAACTCGACGAGGACGTGGCGGTAGCTGGAGATACCTGTATCCGCGCCTGTTACATCATCTTCCTTGTAAGGATTGATACGAACCCAAGCGCCTTGCTCGGTATCGTCGAATTTCTTGTGCTTAGCGCCTGGACAGAAAAACTTAGTTATCCATTCCGATCTTGTGATAAATATACCTTTTGAAGCTGGATAGAACCTACCATCTTCGGACTGACCAGCTTCGTTGGTGATACAAACGATTTCTTCATCTTTGAAAGCCGCTAATAGTAAGTCAGCCGTAGTTAATGGAATAGATCCGAAAGCTATCTCGGCTACGCGCTTAGGGTCGAACATCATACGACCATTAGAACCTAATACCTTGCTGTTACCTAGTAACCAACCTTTAGGTCTTTCGTGTGGTTTAACATACGCGTCGTTAAGCTTGTGACGCAAATCTTTCTCACTCCATTGAGGACTACAATGGCTTACGTTCCACTCATTCAGTAAATTCCAAGCTTCGTCGTATGGTAAATCAAAACCATTCGCGAGAATAGAAGCTGCTCTATACGTTGCTGGGTGTCCACCAGCGCCTGAGATAGCAGACGGAAGTTTGGCAAGGTAAGCTCTCGCCCCTTTGATACGATCTTGTGTTGTCATTTTGTGGCTTCAAATGTTTATTTAAGAAAAACTCCCCATTGTAAAGCCATAGCTTCAGCAATTCCTTTAAAAGTTTTACTATAATTTTTTGAACCATTTACAGCACCACTTTTATAACTTTGACCCCTAGAAACTCCACCTGTATTTGAAGGCAAATACGGCCTGTATTCTGTTAAAATATTTGTAGGTTTCAAATTTGGTAAATTCTTTAACCATAATAAAGTTTTCTTACTGTAAGGATCTCCAAATTGATAAGGTTGTATAATGCAAGATGGTTCTGGCATTTGAACTACTTTCAAAGGAAATGGGTTTTCTATCGCTATATATTTTATAGGTGCTTCATAGAGTTTCATAAAAAACTCTTTAGCCATCATCGCTTTATTATATCTGTCTTGATTTAATACTCCAGCTGGTTGGAACATCCATCTTGCGCCAGCTTTGCTTAAATAGGTGCAAGGTGGGTGAGCAATCATCATGCTATATTTTCCACTATAAGCTTCTATCAATGCGTCTCCTGAAATATGCCATTCTGGGTGTCCTCCGCTACACTCTTGAATGTCACAACTATATGCTTCGTATCCTAATTTTCTAAATGCTTTGCATACAGCTTGGCTTTCTTCACAAGCAATTAAAATTTTGTTTTTTGTTTTTGTCATGGCTGTTAAATTTTATTTATAACGAACTCCGAAAGCGTCTTTGGCAAATAAACCTAATATATTATAATCAACCCATTCTATCGAGTCCTCGACCGATAGATCGTATTCTTTCATTGTTATTAAAACTAATTTGTCAAAAGAATAAATAAGCTTCCCAGATTTCAATTTCCTAACGATAGCTTTATCGTATGACTTTCTAGGTTCAATTCTTATAAATTTCTTTTTCATTTTATTTCTTTGTAGTATTTTATGTGTCTTATTTTTCCATTAACAAACTTCCTTAGTTTGATAACTTCTATTAGTTTATTCTTAACACCCACATCAAGAAAATTACGCGTTCTGGTTCGGCTATATCCCCACATCTTTATCCAGCCATTAACTTCGTAATACCCTTCGGGCGTTGGATCTTCAACCCCAAGACTAGATTGAATAATCCTATCTAAGAGTTTTTGAGCTTCCGATTTATTTACGCTATCTTCCATTGTTCAGATCCGTCATGGATATAAAGGGTTGGGTAAAGTTTGTCATCGGTGTATTCACCATACACAAAACCTTGCGACCAAGCCAATGTTGATCTGCGCGTATTGGCGTATTCCATAGCACCGCGCTTGGTTAATGTTCCGACGCTGATACCAAGCGGCGCGTCTATTCTTCGTCCTACCTGTTGGCTGGCTTTATGCGTATGCGCGAAAATAACGTTGCCGTAGATTTCTGCCATGTCCCGCGCGCTGTTCTCATTGTAAATAGTCCCATGAGTAAAAGTATAATTAGCCAGCTTGAAAACTTGCCATACGCCTGTATATGGAATGAGCAAAGCATGAAGCTTTAGGCAAGCCGTTTCGATTTCTTCAATGGCCTTTTCAGCTGCAAACGCCTTGATCTCATTTGATGAGTGTCTATCGCGCCAAAGTCTGTATTCATGATTGCCGCACAAAACCACATTGGGTTTATATCTTTTCAAGAACTCAATCCCGCCGTCTAGGTCGGCTTGTATCGGATCTCCATCGCCGCCACCGCTTCCCATGAACGGAGACATATCCGTAAAATCGCCTAAGTGAATTGTTGTATCAGGTTTGAAATCGTCCTTAAACCTTAATACGGCTTCTAAAGCTTTAGTGTCGGCATAGATACCATGTGAACAACCTACCGCCATAAATCGTTTATACTTACTTATTTGGGTTATTTGTTTCATTCTTTGTAGCCGATTGTCTAAGGTTATTGTAAAAGGTTTCTCTTGTTCGTTTAATCATGATTGGCTTGATAACCTTATGGATCTCAACAGCCGACTCCATTGTAAGGGTTACACAACACCATTTGTTAGTTTTAGCTACTGATATGGCGCGTCCAAGCTCGGCTAGACCTGTTTTCTTTCTTACGTATGCCATATTAGTAATCTTTGGTTTCCTTCAAAATGGCGATCTCTAACTTCAATTTCTCAATCTGCTCGTTCTGAGATTTGATAATGTTGTATAAATGGTCTATGTTAAGATACATTTGATCTATAGCCATATTTGCAACATATAATGGTATTTGTTTATTTGTTTCCATAGTTTATTCAAAAATCTTTCTATACCTTGCGTTCTTATTAACTCTCCAATCAGAACCTATCGCATGGCTAGCTTGGTCGAATGTATATTGGTTAGCGTTTTGATGACCAAATTGGCGTAGCTTGCGAACCTGGCGCGCGGTAGCCAATCCTAGTCTTTGACGTGCCAATAGTTTGTCTATCAAATAAACAGCTTGGCAAGCGGTGATTTCTTCAGGTGCATAAACTTGTAATCGCTCTAAAAGATTGCGCTGGCTGATTGTAGCGGGCTTATCATCAACAATAGGTGGTAAGACATACCCGAACATTGTAACAGCCGTAGAAAGGTCAATTAACCCTCTTTCCTTAGCTTCTGCGGCAGCTTCTAGTTTCTCCATAGCTTTCAGGCGCTTAATCAAACGTTCTTCGGCTTTGGAGTCTTGAATTTCGGCTTCGTTCAATGGGTCACTTAATCCAACTTGCGGCTGACAAACAGCTTCTTCATGCGTTGTAAATACGTCGGCTGGCTGAAGGGTATGCGTTCCTGATACCCATAACGGATCTAAGATAAGGCAATCGGTCTTGCCTGGCGCTGTTCTAAGTCCGCGCCCAATCATTTGCGACCATAGCGATCTGGATTTGGTTTCCCTAAGTAAAACAACACAATCTATTTCGGGGCAATCAAAGCCCTCAGTAAATAACGAAACGTTGCAAAGGAAATCAATCTCGCCGCGCTTAAATTGGTCAACAGTCATCTCTCGGAATTTAGTAGAAGTTCCGTCTAGGTGCGCGGATCTAATTCCTTTTTCCCTCAACAAAGCATTAAACTTAGAAGAAGTTTCTACGTTAGGAAGAAATACGATCGCGCGCTTACGATTGTAGCGATAAAACTCATCAATGACGTTAGACGCCGTATTACTCAACGCGTCATCATAAGCTTCTAAAATGTTATCACAAACCTTTACGGACAGCTTTTGAGCTAATGGCTTGACCAGATAGCCCTTGTTAATCAGGTCGCGTATAAGGATAGAATAGACATTGGTAAATCCAACTGACTCCAACTTAACCCTATCCAACCTATCAGGCGTAGCCGTAATAGCTACGGCTTGCCCCTTAAAGTGTTCTTGGACGTTCTTCCAAGAATTAGCTACGGCATGATGAGCTTCGTCAAATATGCAAAGCGCCGTATCTTTATGTTCAGCTTCGTAGGATCTTTGGAATACGCTGAACGCTTTGCCATTGATACCAAAGCTATCCATTGTAGCTTGAGCTTGGTCTAGAAGCTCAGCGCGGTGTGCAAAAAAATAGCAAGGCAAGTTATGTTTATCTTGCCACCGCTTCATAATCGCCGCCGCCATGACAGTCTTGCCAGCGCCTGTCGGCGCCACAAGTAATGGGTTCACTTGTTTTGAGAGAGCGTCAAGACAAG
>Ga0209191_1000417_pt1 | contig 33560 bp, 44 predicted proteins | sample S_130626_EF_Meta_FD_187320 | JGI IMG/M metagenome (GOLD analysis project Ga0209191, IMG submission 187320) | Freshwater microbial communities from Lake Simoncouche, Canada to study carbon cycling - S_130626_EF_MetaG (SPAdes) (version 2) | ecosystem: Environmental > Aquatic > Freshwater > Lake ...
TAGGACGAATAATATTCAAGTTTAGTTCTTTACTATCCCGAATAAACTTGCGTTCAGCCATAGAAATAGAAGAATTGCGAGAAATAATTCCAGAAACCTTATTAGCGATGAAGGAATCATCCGCAAAAGATATTACCTTTAGAGGGGTAATGGTTTCAAATGGAAATACTTCTGAACTTTCTGGAACCAATTCATCGACCTGATGGCCACATAGAGGACAAGCACCAAATTCTTTGACATCAAACAATCGATTATCAATAACGTGTCCACATGATAGAATATCGAATTGGTTTGACTGCATGCCAAAAATGTTACCGAGAAGCGCAATCACTCTACGGTTAAACTGATCATGCTTATCTGGAACAGAGTAAGGGAATAGTTTAAAAAGAACAGGATAAGTTGCGTTCTTTCCAGAAATTACAGAAAGATTCTTATTCACTGAATCTCGAAATTCCATGAAATCATTTTGTGAGATATTCTTGAGACGCGAAATAACGCTATCATCGAAGGTATACCCAAATGTTGAAATTTCGGCATTTAGGATGGATACTAATGATCCATCAATTTTGTTATTTTGTGCAATATTGTAAGGGACACGAACACGAGAAAAAAGAGTGATAAGTTCGTTTTGCATTTTTATCCCCTAAAAATTAAAAAAATAATGCAGAGGGAAAATCGAACAGCTAGATTTTTCACCAAAAGAAATTGTTAGAAGGAAGCACATTCATACTCCCTCTGCATACCCAATGTCTCATAACAACTAATGTTAGTCAACACAAATTTTCAGTTTTACTAAAAAAATACGCGGGGGAAAAAATCGAATAGCTAGATTTCAGCAAAAGAATTTAGAAGGAAGCACATTCATACCTCCCCCGCATTTTTAATATCTCATAACGAATAACGTAATGTCAATAAAACAATTAAGCATTCTGCCTAATTGTAATAGTATTTATCTATCAAAAACATAAAAAAATAATTATGCAGTATATTGTATACGATAGTATTTAACAAGTCATCCAACCATATTTTAAATAATTATGCTCGTTTAACTTGAGTATAAAGGAAAAAAGATGGATTCACTTGAACGCGAACTAATAGAATTGCATCAAAAATTGTCTAGTTTTAAAGTAGTCAATAAATCCCATCAAGACTCCATTTATATGAATATGAACATAACGAGTGATTATTCTGTTTTATCAGAATCATCGGGACCAGCGGGGCCGTCTGGTCCTCCAGGGCCAATAGGTCCAGTAGGTCCACCAGGTCCATCAGGGGGGCCAATCGGCCCATCCGGCCCACAAGGCCCACTCGGTCCTATCGGACCACAGGGTGAAAAGGGTGATACTGGCTCGCAAGGCCCTGCCGGATCAATAGGTGAGACGGGTCCGACTGGTCCAACAGGGCTGGTCGGACCCACTGGACCAACAGGGCCTCAAGGTCCATCATTTTCTGGTAATGCAATTTTAGTATCAACCAGCTATACAGCAACTTCCAATGATTATTATATTGGAGTTAATAGTAATACAGCAACCACAATAACAATGCCACCAAATCCCAATAATTTAACACAAATTATTGTGAAATCTGAAATGAGTCAACCAATAGGAAATAGATTAGTCACCGTAACTACTTCCGATGGAAGTTTTATTGATGATAGCACAACATATGTATTGTCCGTGCCATATGAGTCTGTAGTATTATTTTATCGTGTTAGTAATTGGTATGTAATTTAAAATCATAGATTATGCAGAGAATAATAATTTTACAATAAGAATAAAAAATCTGATTGTAATTAATAAAAAATAATAAAATAAAGGATTACCGAACTATGTATTACAATTATCCAGATTATTATAGCGGGGATCGTTATCATAATCGTTATCATAATCATCATTGCCATCACGGCAGATATCATTGCGAAAACTATAACAATATACTTCTATTAATAGCATTAACAACATGCAGAAATACAAATAGAACTTTACCACTATTCTGGTCTTAAGGAAAAATTATGGGTTATTTTACTGGACCGGCATCTACGTCTAATTATGGTGTAGTTAAGATAGGTAACGGTATAACCGTCGCAAATGGGATTATTTCCACTAGTGGTGGCGGAGGTTCTACTATTGGAACGTGGACTCCCGTTGTTGTATCCAGCTTAGGCGCTACTATTACATTGGTTACAAAAAATTCCAATTACGCCAAGATTGGACAATATATTACTTGCACATTCGACTTTACTATAGCAACCGAAACTGGTGGTGGTTCTGGTGGAATAATCACCATTCAAGGATTACCATTTACTAGCATAACTGAAACTAATGGCGGCTATGTTGGGGGTGTATATATTAGTTATTTCAGTAACATGGGCAGTGATACTGGCTGGTTATCTGGCGGAGTAGTTAATAATACCAAAATTGCAGACATGTTTTTTGGAGGTTCTCAACCAAAATCACTTAGTAATCTTACGCAAGATGATATAAAGGTCACAACACGATTGGTTGGAACTATAACTTACTTAAGTTCTAGTTAATTTATAAAAAAAATAAAGACATTATAATAATAAGGAAAAAAATATGTCATATCTATCAGGACCAACATCAAAAACTAATTACGGAGTAGTATTAGTCGGAAATTATATCGACGTTTCTAATACAGGCGTTATTAGTTTATCACAAAATTTAGCATCAAATGCTAGCGTTACATTCGGCAATGTAACCGATAGTGCTCTTACTAATGGCAGAGTAACATTCGCTGGACCAAGCGGCTTACTAACCGATAATAGCAATTTTACATACAATTCAAATACAAACACAATTAGCGTTACAAATATTAGTGTTAGCGGAAGTTTAACATTAAATGGAAATAGTGTGGTAACTAGCGTTAATCCAACTGCCGGAAATGGTATTTCTATTACTGGTTTAGTAAGTTCTGGTCCAAATGCTAGTTTCGGAGTACTTAATACAGGCGTTTTAAGTATAATTGCAGGGTCTGGTATTTCTATAAGCAATGCTACTGGAAATGTAACAATTTCATCTAGTGGAACCGACTTTATTAATACTTATGGAACGGCTGTAAATTATACAATCACTTCTACTGATGAATATGTTGGAATAACATCGTCAAATGCAGTTGTAATAACTTTGCCAACTGGAATTAATGGACGTATTTACACTATTAAGGATGAATATGGACTAATATTGCCGAATATTACAATATTGCCTGCACTATTGTCTGGAGAACTAATTGATGGAAAAATATCATTCCCAATTAATATACCTTATGAGTCTGTCACATTGGTATTTAGAGCAGGACAATGGCATGCAATTTAAATAATTTAATTTCAAAAAATCTCTCTCGAATTTTAAATAATATTATCCTCTATTTCTTAATTGATCTGGGGGATAATTTTTATAATCATTATGATAGTAGAGCCTTACGGCTCTCTATATATTAATACTACACTCGTTACACTCGTTTCATATTAATAGTTTCTAGAAATATAATTTATAATAATTATATTAATATTCCAGATGTAATACCTTATTTCCCCCTCTATAAAACTTCAGAAAAGAAATATTATAGAAAGGGAAGTAAAATTGAGAAACATTCCGAGTGCTCAACCTCTCGACTAATGGCGAACTGCGTTTATAGCAATAGCTGGCGGTTTCCTATACCAGCATTTGGCCATTTCTTCCGATACACGCTTTCGCGTAAATGTATCAAACGGTTATGAATTAATTCAAGCTCACATATCAAACAGTCGAGTAATCTGAATATGTGCAGATAGTTGTCTAATGGTGCAAGACATAGCTATCTTCATTATTTAAAGGCACCTTTTGAACGATATAATCGTCAAGCGGTCGTATATATAGCCCTGTGAACTATATAACGGCTTTCTGGTGCTCTCCCTACATACGACGGTCGAAATCCCGTTTTCTGTTTTGCGGCGAGGTATCCGCTATAAACCTCTGAGCTATGATCAATTGAATCGGACTCTACGCTAATACAAATAGCGAAGTCAAATTAAACTTGTTTATTTTTTATTTTATGATATTTATCTTTTTTTAGTAATGAAAGTTTAAAATAATGCATCCCATTCTTAGGAAACATTCTATCATTGCATGGGATATGGATCAAACTTTAGTTAATGGTCCAAATTCTGCTTACTTTTTAGATTATATAAGGCGGCATCCGGAAAAAAAACATAATATTATTACATTTCGTAATAAAAGTTGGGCGAATATGATTTGGGCCGAACTTGAGAAGGTAGGATTTGATGCTCATAAGCATATTTCCGCCATTTATAATTGCCCAGAAGATATTCATGATTCTTTTATGGTAAAATCGAGTGGAATGATCGAAATTAATCGTTTCATGCAATCTCGATCTATGTCTTTAGGTGATTTTGATAAAAATGTGGAATTTTTTCCGTTATGGAAGGGATTTCAATGCAAAAAGATCGGTGCAACCGTGATTATCGATGATATGCCCGATTTTGTGGTTCAAGGATGTGAAAAATATGATGTTGAATTCGTAAATGCGTTGGATGTGTTGCCAATCAAGTTTTAATTTTTCTTAAGAAATATTTTAAAGGCCCCGCCACCATTGAGGACTTCATATCTTCTAATTTCGGGAATATTTTCTAACCATAAGGGAAATTCACGTCGAATTTGGCCAGAAAGTCCTGTGACTATTCTTACATATTTTAATTTAAACTTTTTTGCGTCTTTTATGAACATAACGCTTTCAAATCGAGCGTCATTCAATCCATAACCATGAAGATCGAGTGTAGTACGCATGTACCGTTCCCCTCGAACTGACAGTACAGCACGAGGGGAACTAATCTTGGGGAATGATGCGTCCAAAATAACACTTTTGGTAACGGCTTCCCAGTATTTCTTATCATCAGGCGTCATAGCGCCTGTATTTAATCTAATTGCTTCACAAACACAAGTTTACCTATACGAACACGCACAGGAGATTTATGCGCCCAGCGGGGTGCATTCTTTAAGTTATGAGAATAGAAGCTATCTGCGCCATTAGTGGTGTCCTTCAGACTTTCCACGGTCACTATTTTAGTAGCGGCGTCTATTAGTTTGTTCCAAGACGCGGTGTCCTTGGGCATTTGGCCTTGAATAGGCCGCTTAGTCCAAACATATTGCCCTTTTTCCCATATAACTGAGCAATAGTCCTCATTTTTGTCTATTCGATTTCTAGTTGAGAAACCGACTGCCATTATGCTTGCTTCCGATGTCCCTCTTGCCTCATGGTAGAGGTTTAAAGCGAGACATATTATTTGTCTTTGTATTCTGTAGTCTAAGTCCTGTATTGCGGTTAGGTCGTACTTTTTTTGAACTGCGGTGATTGTTTTTTCTGCCGTTGCGGCTTTTGCTGGACTGGCGATGGGTAGAATGCTCATACCCATACATAACGAAATTATTAGTCCAAGCGCGGTCTTGCGGGATCGCATCATTTCTCCTTACTAGTGTTAATTGCAACCTGATTAGACGGTATTTGGCCTTGTTATGTCAACCTCTAAATGATTTTACGGCAAAAAATACGTGCCGAAATTGAACAGATCATTGATATTTATCATTATTCCGCAGTGCAAAAAAACCTATTTTTTGGTAAACGAATTATATTGCATTGATAATAGCCAATACGATAGATTTGGAATTGGGTAATGGTTGTATGCACTCGTCAGTCAGATGCCCCTTGAATAACTTTCATTTACGAGTGTCCAAAAAATATTAGGTGTTATAATAATGTCTGAACCTACCACGTCCGCTAAGCCCGCATCCCCCCAAAATGCGGCTAAACCTCGCGATAAGAACGATAATAAGAATCGGGACAAGCGACCAAGGAAGAATATTGTTATTAGTGATACCGATACGGTTGATCTGAAAACATGGCTATCCAACTTGGAATTGGGCGGGAAGAACCCCGTCCATGTTAACGGACACCACTACCCCACCGCAATTGTAACTGTAGACTTGGGACAACCGGTAAAGGGTTTTAAGTTGACTTCTGATCAATCGAACGAGCTTAATCAACGTTTGAAGAAGTTAACCAGAGAAGTTATTGGTAAGGATGTTTCCATTCGTGTAAACTCTGATTCTAGTAATGGTATCTATTGGACTACTGTTTCATAAAAACAAATAGTCTAAAGTATAAAAGGGGGTCAGAAATGGCTCCCTTTTTTATTGACATTTTTTATTTAAATGATATCAATAATTATAAGTTTTATTAAAAAGGAATTCATATTATGAAATTTGATTATATTTCCTTGATGGCGGATGATATGGAAATTTATCATTTTGAGCCATTATTGGGTTGGAATTCTGAAACCCGCCGATTTACCAAGGAAGAAATTATTCAAATTGCTATCTTGCATTTAGACCGTATTATTCATCGTCATTGGGATTTGATGATAATCGGAAATGATGTAGAAAAAATTATGATTTCTCGCGATGCATTGGCCAAGATTGATATTTGGAGAGACATGCTAAGAAAAGGCGTTCTCCCTGAACACCTTTTGACGCAGCTTGATGACCATTTAGTATCCCTTAAGGCATTAAAGCCGCATTGGGATAAAGAAATTGCTATTATTATCGCACAAAGCTTCCGTAATAATTTGCGTAAGCTTATTCCTTAAGCTTTTTCAAGCCTTCTAGTTCATTGTAGTATACTTCTTTGAGGCGATCAGGGGACGCGAGGATATCTTCGTATTCTTTGATCGCCTCATTCATTTGAGCGATCTTATCATTAATTTCTGTTTCAAAGTCCTTGGTCCATCGATAAGTTGGTAAACTAACGACTCTATCGAGTTGTTTAGTATCTAGGCGCAATTTTGTTTTAGAACAGATATCAGTTACGTCATCTTCCACTGCTTTTTTATTGAGAAACGTTCCTAGTCGCTTAGTGAAATTGTTTTTGAACAATGCGGCCAGACATAACCAATAATTTCTTTCATATTTTGCATCATCCAGCAATTTTTGAAACCGCTTGGTATACCAAGATAGTCTCCATGCGGCGAAATCTTTAACAAGTTCTTCCGCTGTGGGATAAACTCGAATTGCCGTTGCGCCCCAATCGATCACGACTATTCGCTCAGTGACTTTTTCGGTAAGCTTGAAGAATGAAATAGCATCAGTTTCCACCCATGCCTTTTTTGCTGCAATTTTGTGCTTTACCTTCTTACCATCAATAGTTTCTTCCATAACTCTTGCTGCTTGTGCCGCAAGTGCCCCTCTTTTAAACTTTACGGTAATGTTTATGCAATCCGTTGATCTATCAACAAAACTATTGATAGTTCCATCGTCTTCCATTTTTATAAGCTTCGACCTGAAGTTTTCTATTTTTTCTCCAGGAGGAAGTTCGGTAATTTGAACCGTGGAAGAATCAACTATGGTTGCCTTACCAGTAAACTCCCATTGATTTCCTGCGATATTTTTAATACCGATATTATATCGATTATAATATGGATCGAGTCCAGAAATAGGTTTTCCCATCAACGCATCTTGTGTTGCTTGGATGATACCCTTAAGTTTTCGTGGGAGTATTTCTGTAGACCAGCCAACGGCAACTCCCGATACACCATTTAGTAATACCGTGGGAATTAAAGGCAAAAGATGCTTTGGTTGGAAGTTTGATCCATCATAGTTCTCTTCAAGAGGGACTAATTCCAAATCATTGTACAAGAACGCCTCTGCGCTCTTCGCCCTACGCACTTCCGTATAACGCGGCGCACCGATTCCATCAACGGGCGCAACTCGGCTACCAAATTGACCAAGACCCTCAATCAGAGGAACATTGTTTTTAAACGGTGCGGCAAGCTTGCCAATTGCATCATTTGCGCTGGTTTCGCCATGAACGTATAGGCGCTCGAACCCCATCAACCCAGAAAGAGCAAATGTTTTGATTTTATCTGCCCGATTTCGCATAAGCCATAGAGCTATTCTCTGCCCATTCTTTAATCCATCTTCTACCGATGGTATGGCGCGAGTACTACAGACATAGATCGCGTATTCGCGGCTATCGCGCAAAATTAAATTACTGGACGTTAGAGCTTTTGCTAGTTGGGTCATTTTTCTACATTACTGCCATAAGTTTGAACAGGGCCGCATCTTTTTTTCTAGGAAACCAAAATGAATAAACCCAATAGCCATCATTGAAATTCTTCTTCCGTGAAGGATGAATTGCAATTCTAGCTTTTGTCTCCCCGAAATTGGTTTTGCTATAATAGACAGTGCCACGGGTTATATTTTTTACCAAGTTAAAAATTTCCTCTTCAGTTTCGAAGTTTCTACCATCCACTTCGATCTTCCAATGAATATTTTTAGGCGGTTCAACGGTATATTGTATAGGCATTCGTACTTTATTACATACCAATCCAAGTTTTACGGGAATCAGCCAGCTTTGGATTAAACAAAAGATCAAGTGCTTTTGCCAATTCTCCATCATCCAGAATTGGAGTAGCCTTTGGATTTTCTAAGACCCATTTCCAATCTGCATTTTTCAAAGCAGCCAAGCCTTTGGCGCGTGTAATCTCCCATCCCTTATATATATCCGAATCGAAGTCATCATAGTTATCATTGTACCAGTATTTTCTCTGTTTACCCTTAACAGCGACTATCAGAGGGGTATCAAACAAAAACACATAAGGTGGCTTTTGTGGATCAAACAGTTCCGGCCATAGGGTATAAAAGAAATTAACTAGCAATGCTGAAATGTTTTTACCATCTTCGTCAGCATCCGTTGTGATATAAATCTTGCCATAACGAAGAAGATGGCGATTAACCCGTTGTCCTGGAACCAGCCCGATAGAAGTCATGACTTTTGCAAGGGCTTCATTTTCTAGAATTTTTTTGTTTGTTTCACCAAAAATATTCAGAACCTTTCCGCGCAAAGGTAAACCCCCATGAACATTAGGATCACGGGCCTCGACCATTCCAGATACGGCGCTCTTTCCTTCCGCAAGGAATAGAATGCATTTTGTGCGATCAGTACCACAAGCGTCTTCAAGGTCTTCGACCTTTGTCCGCTTATTTTTCTTTGCTAACTTTAGAGCGTCGGCATCATCTTTTTTCTGGGTCCGTTCACGGCACCGCTCATAGATTTGCTCAATCCATTCTGGATTCTTTTTTATCACGTTCTTAAAGAAATCTGGATCATCCAAAGCTTTTCGGATGATTGCCCCAACATTTTCATTTAGCAATCGCGTTTTAGATTGGCTATCGAATGTGGGCGCATCCATTTCAGTGATATTATAAAGAAGCATCCCATCAGCAACGTCGCCGCGATTTGGATTCAACTTTCTTTTTTTGCTTTCGCGCTCAAGCGAGGTCAGCATTCCGTTAAAGAATGATTTCCGGAACGTATCGATATGAATCCCACCATTAAAGGTAGGAATTGCATTAACCAAGCTATGGTTAAACTCAGATAAACCAGTCTCTTGTGAAAAGAACTGCGGTACTAACCAGAACCTACTAGTAAATCCAGCTTCGTCTATTTCAATAGTAATTGGCTTTGTATCAGGAAATAAGGTTTTTTCCACCGTTCCTTTATTTAAAATACGCTTACCATTGAATATGACTTTTAGCGTTGGATAGCACAGCGCAATTTCAAACATTCTTGCTTCGATAAAGCGAAGAGGCAATGTTCCATGTTTGAAGACTTTTGGAGAAAGCTTAAATTCAATTTTAGTTCCAGTGAAGTTCTTTAGCTTTGGTCCGACTGGAAGAATGATTGGCTCATCGATGACGAGATTGCTGAACTTGCTGCCGTCGCCTTCACTAAACGACTGGCTAAAATGCTTACCTTCTCTATGAATATCTGCTTGGAAAGTTTCCGAACAGAAATTCACAATAGAAGCACCAACGCCATTAAGCCCCCGCGTTGCACCGCGAGAGTCATTAAAGTTTCGACCAGCCTTTGTTTCAGTCAAAGCCATAGTGGCCGAATATTGCTTATGCGTCATATCAAACGTAATTGGAATACCACGCCCGTTATCTTCTACCGAAAATATCAAACTTTCTGGATCAAACGTCACATCAATTTTGTCACCATGACCATGTGCAACTACTTCATCTAATGCATTATCAAGGACTTCTCGAAATGCGGTGAATAGAGCAGGAACCCACAAAGTCTCTTTAGCAATAGGCTTTCCATTGCTATATTCTAAAACAATTTGAGTATGAGGATCGCGTGAACCAAGCCACATTTCTGTGCGCAAGCGTGCTTGCTGGAAATCGGTTAGCTTGATAATTTCGTTGTCGCTCATGTTCAATCCAAAAAAAGCTCGGCAGATACTCGCCATTTATCGTGGGTATCATATGATTCCAAGATTGGCTATACCTTTTTATATGAAAAATGTATTTAAGCAACTATTATGATAATAACCAACTATAATGTCTATTAATACTATCTAGATATTGATTTTTTCTACACTTTTTGATAAATATTAAATAGTGTAAACAATGGAGCCTATAATGTTGAGTACTTTTTACACCGTTACTATTAATCGGATCGCAGGATCGGGAGATAGCGCGGGATTTGTTGATGCCACATCGGTTCAACAGTATATGCTTTCGAATGTTACACCAAATACATTAGTTGATAGCATGAACAAAACTCGTGCTAACATTCGTTATAAAAATATTATTGAAAATCTGCAATCTATGGGAAATATATATGTTCCAACAGTTAATAGTTCTGGTGGTGGTATTAATTCTTCTCCAACTGCAATTACTATGACTTTAGAAGTTGAGCGCGGAGATGATATCTTGATTACGCAAGACGAACTAAATTCTGGAGAATATCTGTATGGTGTAGCCGCAATTAAGCGCTGTATTGCTCGCGGCCTGATGGAAACCCGTTCTGATTATACCTATGCCGTATACGATCCAACAATGACCACTGCTAATATAAATGGGGTTAATGCCGGTTCCGCAGTTCGACATGGTGTATTTATTACTACATTAAATATCGATAGGTTAGTTGCAAATCTACCGAATGGCGAAGCGGCTTGTTCAGTTTCCAAAGTAGTATAGGCTTTAAGGAAAAATTGATGTATAATCTAAACCATCGACATATGGTAGGTAAAGTTATTGTCTCGAATCCTCCCCGCACTGCCGAAGAAGGTACTGCATGGTTGAGAGAGCTTGTTGATAAAATTGACATGAAAGTTCTTATTGAGCCTAAATCGGTTGTTTGTAATACATTCGGAAATGAAGGAGTGACGGGTATAGTATGCCTTGAAACTTCTCATGCTAGCTTTCATAGCTGGTCCGAGATTGATGAGCCTTTTATAAATTTTGATGTTTATTCATGTGCTCATTTTGATGCAGAAACTATAATTAAACATTTTGAAAGATTTTCTCCTATAGCATTCAACTATGTTATTATAGATCGTAACAAAGAACTTAAAATTATTGAATCAAGATGAAACTTTTTACTGGATTTTTGACACTATTTTTAGCAATTTTGATCTCCGCCGTTGCCGCATATTTTTCGGTTGCGGGTCTTGTTGCGATTTTCCCTGCAACTGCTTTCGCTATCATGTTGATGGGCGTAGTATTAGAAATTGGAAAAGTTGTTTCTGCTGGATGGCTTCATTCTAATTGGAAAAATCCACACGTTAATGGCTTGCATAAAACGTATATGATCATAGCTATTTCGGCCTTGATGGTGATTACGTCCCTTGGGATTTATGGATATTTGGCGAAAGGTCATTTGGAACAACAAACGCCATTAGCGGGAATAGAGTTACAAATTAACCAAAAACAGGCACAAATTGATCTTCTTACGGCTGATATTTCCAGCCAAAATGTTCGTATTACGCAGATGGATTCCGCCGTTAATTCTCTTATTGGTAATGATAAGGCCGAACGAGGCTTGCGGTATAGATATTCACAACGTTCGGAACGAAAGCAAGCACAAGATACGATTAATGAGAATAATGAAAAAATACAAAAATTAACTACAGAGCTTGTTCCTTTAAAATTGCAAATAAATGAAGTAGAAACTAAATTAGGTCCACTAAAATATGTAGCACAACTATTTGGATTTACTGATACTGATTTTGCCGTTCGAATAGTTATCTTAATTATAATGTCGGCATTTGACCCATTAGCCATTATACTAGTTATATCTTCTATTATAACTATATCCGAATCACAGGAAGAAAAAAAGAAAGAAAAGCTTGATAAAGATACGTCTATATCTTTAACAAAAGATCAATATAACGATCTTCTATTAGAACGAGATACTGCATATAATAATATAGAAGAATTGCGGAATAGTAATATTATTAAACTTGAAGAGCTTAAAAATTATTATTTGCAAGAAATATCGAATTTAAATGATACTCATTCTATAGATACATCTAACTTTAATTCTGAAATCAATTCTTTAAAAAATGAATATGAAAATATTATAAAAAATTATAATATAGAAATAGATAAATTAATTTGGGCTAGGGATACTGCGCAAACTGAAGCAGATAACCTAAAAATGTTAAGAATTGAAAACATATATGACATTATGTCTAATCCTGAGTTTATTGAACAATCTTCCGAATTAGAACAGGATGTTCAACCAGATATAGCTGATGATAAAGAATTATTGATTGAGATTTTGCAAAGAAAGCCGGAACTACTATTAACAATAGTAGACGTGATTCGAGAACAATCCAATAACGCGATAATAGACGTGGTTAGAGAACAAGCCAATAATACTGTTTTGCCTGCAAAATCATATGGAAATATAGAGAATGTAGACCTAACTAAAGATAATAAAGATACTTCAAATCCAACGTCGTGGCTTGAATAATTTTTTTAATAAATACAGTGGTATATAGTTTTAGGAAGAGTATCTAATGAGTGAAATAGACCGCAGTCTCCATTGTTCTTTCTGCGGAAAAAATGCCGCCGAAGTAAAAAAATTAATTGCCGGTCCAGATGTTTACATTTGTGATGAATGTGTAGATTTATGCCATGGTATATTAACCGGCGTTCCTAAAAAAATAGAAAAGGTAGACGGTACTCCTAGCGAAGAAGAAGATAATGTAGATGCGATACCTTCTCCTAGAAAAATTAAAGAACATTTAGATCAATACGTCATTGGACAAGAAGATGCCAAGATGACTATAGCGGTAGCAGTTTATAATCATTATAAAAGATTAGAAAATCCTATAGTCGATGATATCGAAATTGAAAAATCAAATATTCTTGTTGTTGGCCCTACTGGATCAGGAAAAACTTTGATAGCTCAAAGTATTGCAAAGTTTTTAGATGTTCCATTAGCAATTGCCGACGCGACTTCCTTAACTGAAGCTGGTTATGTAGGAGAAGATGTCGAAAGTATTATTACTCGTTTATTAGCTTCCTGTAGTTATAATGTTAAAATGGCTGAACGTGGAATTATTTTTATTGATGAAATCGATAAGAAGGCCGGTAAGGGCGGTAGTGGTGCTGGCGGTAGTGGTACGAGGGATGTATCCGGCGAAGGCGTCCAGCAGGCTCTATTGAAGCTCCTAGAGGGTTCTGAGATCATGGTGCCACCTCAAGGCAAGAAAATGCCAGGAGGAGAGATGCTGAAGATAAACACAAAGAATATTTTGTTTATTGTTGGCGGAGCATTTGTTGGTTTAGACAAGATTATAGAAAGAACACAGAAGAAAGATTCTGGTATTGGCTTTGGTGCAAAGACAATTGCAACTAAGAAATTAGAAGCAGGTGATCTTTTAAATATGATGCAACCTGAACATCTTGTAAAATTTGGAATGATTCCCGAACTTATTGGTCGTTTGCCCGTTTATTCTGTTTTAGATGAATTGACTGAAGAACAATTAATTCGAGTACTAACTGAACCTAAGAATGCGTTGATAAAGCAATTTATTGCACGATTCGGTCTTGATGATGTCGAATTAGAATTTACGACAGACGCCTTGGCTTATATAGCCCGTGTTTCCAGAGAACGCAAAACTGGCGCTCGTGGATTAAGAAGCGTTGTTGAAAATTCATTAGTTAAACTGCAATTCGTTTTACCAGAAATGGCGATAGACGGGGTAATTAAAGTTATAGTTACTCCAGAAGTCATTCAGGGAAAAGCTGATGCAGAATTTATATATAAACTCAAAGAATAATATTGCTTAATAGATATTCTATAAGTTAGAATACATTTATTAGCATAGTTTATGGAGTTTTTAGCTAATGGCAAGTTCAAGTCATAAAGCAGGCGCGTTTGAAAACAAGCGTGGATTAGCTGTAGAAGTAAGAAATAATAATATTGAAGGCGCGATCAGAACTTTGGGTCGTAAGGTCAAGCAAGAAGGTCTAATTAGAGAACTTCGTGCTCGTCAATCATATGAACAACCTAGTACTCGTCGCCGTCGTGAACGTGCAGAAGCCGTTTCTCGTGCATTGAAAGCACTTCGGCGCAAGGACTAATGGAAACTGGATTTCAAATGGACAGCCAGATTGCCCGTAAAATATGGCGATCTATCGTAGTCTCCGATATTAATACGGGTGAAAACTATATGGTTGGTCAGGCTGACCATGCGAAAGTTCCAATTCCAAAATTCAGCACTGATACTGATGACGCTCATAAAATTGTTGAGTTTTTTCAGTATCAGGGCTGGACCTTTCGAATAAGACATATTCCAGAAAATGATACATATGAAGCCTGTTTCTATAAAGATAATGGATTGAATTATCGTTATATGGTTTCTGATACATTGCCTATGGCTATTTGTATTGCTGGATTAGCCGTTATTGATGGCACACATCTCATAAAATGATTTGGATTTTATAAATGACTAATAGTTTAGAAAATGCCACGCAGGCATTAAATGCTCTTTCCGAAATGATTCATGCGAGAAACGTTGAAGCTGGTTGGTGGACTGATATTAACACTGGTCAAGACCTTCGCGGTAAAGATGAACTTGGTCGGGATCGTCGGAATGTTCCAGAATTGCTATGTTTAGTTCATAGCGAAGTTTCTGAAGCCATGGAAGGTTATCGTAAAAACCTTATGGATGACAAACTCACAAGTCGCACGATGTTTGAAGTTGAACTTGCTGATGTTTTTATCCGTATTTTTGATATTGCTGGCGCTCATAATCTCGATTTGGGTGGTGCAGTATTAGAAAAGCTGAATTTCAATAAGATTCGACCTGACCATGCCTTGGAAAATCGGTTGAAATCGGATGGAAAAAAGTTTTGACACACTAGTTTTTGGATAAATATAATTAAGAGTTAATAATTGAAAATCTGCATAAAAGAAAACCCTCGTAAAAAAATTACGAGGGTTTTCCATTTGTAGCTTTATAGTAGGATTACTTAATAGGAATCACTCTTGGTTTTTCTGTTTCAGGAATTTGACGTTCAAGATCAATAGTCAAAAGACCATGTTCCATTTTTGCGCCAATAATTTCCACATTGTCACCAATTTTGAATGACCTTTGGAAATCCCTCAAACCAATTCCTTGGTATACAAATGAGCGATGATTATCATCTTTTTCTTCTGGTTTCGCGCCAGAAATTACCAATGATCCATCATGAAGCGTCATAGAAATATCTTTTTTAGAGAAACCTGCAACCGCTAGAGTTAATTGATAGTGGTCGGCGGTAATTTGTTCGATATTATGTGGAGGAAACGTATTATCTTGAATACGATTTGCGAAGTTTAAAAGTGGCTCAAACCCAATGAAGTGGCGAGCGAAAGTATCGTGCAGAGCACGTTGGTTGGTAGACATATTATATTCCTTCCTTAAAAAGCGAAGTTAGATGTTGATATTTGGTCACAGCATGTGAACCATGAGCCTCCAATTGGACTGCTCTATAATTATTTATCAAAATTTCATACAAAAAGGCAATATAAAAATGTGCTTATTTTTATATATTTTTTTTATTGACCGTTCGGGTGACCTTTGATATATTATCTCGCATATTAGGAGAAAAATTATGGGCGAAGCCGACACAAGTGTGATGGAAAAAGTTGAGGTCAAGAATCCAAACTTCTGGACCGTAGTATTGCATAATGACGATTTTACTCCAATGGATTTCGTGATTATGGTTTTGATGGAGATTTTCCATCTCAATGAAGATGAGTCTGAACATATCATGATTACCGTTCATAATGAGGGTAAGGCTGCAATTCCTAGAAAATATTCAAAAGATATAGCTATAACAAAAGCCAATAATGTATGCAAGATTGCCGAAATTTCCCAACATCCATTATTGGCTACTCCTGAACAAGTAGCGTGATTTAATAACCTATTGGTATTAATCAAAAACGTCTATGATTAATATCCACCATTTGTAATAAATAAAGAGACAAGTAGATTTTCTACTCATTTTTATTTAATTCAGGTGGTAAATGTCTCGCCCAAAACCGTCGATAATACTAAATTATACTGATCCAAAGACCTATAAGTCGGAGCAAGTATTAAAAGCAGAAGCTATCTATGCCGTCTTTTATGAAGGACAGCCTATAAACTTGCGATCATTAAACTCATTACTCGATTATCCAGGCCCAAAATATAAAAAATGCTCATTCTCTAATAGTGGTCATGCATTCAATTTGTCTGAAAAACTTAATAAGTTGTTCAAAACTAATAAGTTTGAAGTTTTTTCTCTTTCACAAGGCGTGAGAATAGACGAAGCATGATATGAGTGTGCATACACAGCTTGTACAATTTATTAAAGAAAATGCGGAAAAAGATAATAATCCGTTAGTATTAGCTCTAGAAGAATGCAACGAATATCAATTATATAGAAAAATATTTAAGAATTATAGAAATATTGGAATTCAAAGAGGATTCGAACTTACTTGGTTGGGATTTAATATTTTTAAATTATATTTTTCTGTATATGAGGTAATAATTCCACTTGAAGAAAAAATTAGAGCATACGATATTCTTTACTTAGATAAAAAAGCAACACTGCCATATTATATTCAACGTGATAGCGATGATGGTTTAAAAAAAGTTCTTACCTTTGATGGTCAACTTGCATTAATGCTAAAGCTAGCCGATGGGCGCATTTCTAATCTTCGTGAATTAGAATCGTAAAACGAAAAAATCCATATTTTTTTATTGACGAATTATCCGATTCGTATATCCTGCATAAGTGAGATTGGTGACACCCACCGATTTTTTAATTATCCGACATACGGAAAATAGCAAAGGATATATCATAATATGGCCACGCCAGCCAAGAAGTCTAAAATCGATACGATGACCCTTAAGCCATCCGAAACGGCTGCTGCAATTCGGTCTATGAACGGTACTAAGCGCTCCCTATTCATTTGGGGTCCACCAGGCATTTCTAAGTCGGCTATTGCTCGCCAAGTTGCTGAATCTATGGATATGGCGTTTATCGATATTCGTCTATCACAAATGGACCCAACTGATCTTCGCGGCATTCCCTTCCCTGTTAAGGAAGGTGGCGTTCAAGGGGTCCGTTGGTCGGCTCCGTTGGTTCTACCACGCGATTTGGACTTTAATGTCGCAGAAGGCATTGAAGCAGAAGAAACGCTGGTTCGCTTCTCCAACCCCTACGATACCGCCCCTACCATCAAGGTTGTATCGTTGACTGGAGGTCTTCGCGCCGAGATCGTTTCTCAAGAAATCGATAATTTCACGATTGTCCTTCGTGATAGCAGCAATAAGCCCGCCGCAGGTCGTGTTCGCTGGTCAGTTACCGGTAAGGTTCGCGCAATTCTTGCTCTTGAAGAGTTCAACTCGGCTCCTCCATCTGTTCAAGCTGCTGCATATCAGCTTGTTCTGGACCGTGCCCTTGGTGAATATAAGGTTCCAGATGGTGTTCAGATTGTCGGCATGGGAAACCGTGATACCGACAAGGGCGTAACCTTTAAGATGCCTACTCCGGTCATGAACCGCTTTGTTCACGTTGAAATGGCTACTGATTTTGATGACTGGCAGCGCTGGGCACTTTCTGAGCGTGTTCACCCTGAAGTTGTTGGCTATCTAACCGCCTTCAAGAATAAGCTATTCCAGTTTGAGGCGGCATCTGCCTCGCGGGGCTTCCCCACCCCTCGTTCATGGCACGCGGTCTCTGATATCCTCGGAGCCAATGATGACATGCCAGAAATGGTAGCAATGGGCTTGATCACTGGCTCGGTTGGTGATGCGGCGGGCCTTGAGTTCTTGTCTTTCCGAGATATTGCTTCTGAACTTCCTCGCGTTGAGAGCATTTTGAATGGTTCCCTTAAGGAAATGCCAAAGAAGGTTGAACCTTCTCTAGCGTATGCCTTGACTACTACTCTGTGCTACGAACTTAAGGAACGTTCTGACAATATTCGCCGCAAGCATGGCGATAAGTGGAATGTTTCTCCAGATCGGAAGAACTGGCTTCAAGAGGCAGACAACTTCCTTGGCTTTATGCTGAAGAACTTCCAACCGGAAATCTGCATCATGGGCGCTAAGGCGGCAATTGCCATCCATAAGCTTCCATTCGAAGTGCAGAAGATGAAGCACTTTGAGGTGTTCGCTACTAAGTATCGCGATCTAATCATCGCGAAGTAATATTCTACCAAATACTGCCTCCAAGATTAATTGTCTTGGGGGCAGTATGTTGGTAGATTCTGTACATGCTACATTAAGTTTATGGGGAATTATTATGAGTGACCTTTCCGATCCAGTATATAAGGAACTTGTGACAGCGCGAGTCCGCTTGCTATTCAGTCGCCCGTTCTTTGGACAACAAGCCTGTCGTCTCACATTGGTGGATGCCACCAAGTGGTGTAAGACTGCGGCTACTGACGGTCGCTATTTCTATTATAATCGTGAGTTTATCAAGAGCCTGAATAAGGAAGAACTACTTTTCCTAGTAGGCCACGAAATTCTACACTGTATCTATGATCATCTTGGTCGTCGCGGTGGTCGTGATCCTAAAATGTGGAACATGGCGAATGACTATATCGTAAACTGGACGTTGGTTGATCAAGGCATTGGTAAGATGCCCTCTAGCGGCCTGTACAATGACAAGTACACAGACGAGCTTACTTCAGAAGAACTTTTCGAAATTCTTAAGAAGAATAGCGCTACAATTAAGATGACTCTGGATGAACATCTTGAACTTGGTAATGACCAAGAAGATGGAGATGGAGATGGTGATGGTCAAGGCGACGGTAATGCCGATGGTCAAGGCCAACCAGGTGGTAATGGCGGGAAAACAGTCACCGTTACCGTAATGGGTGAAGATGGTCCTCCAAAGCTTTCAGAAGAAGAACTTCAAAAGATTCGGAATGATATTAAGTCTTCTGTTATTCAATCAGTTCAACAACTTGGTGCTGGTTCAGTTCCCGCTGGTGTTCTTCGGTTGGTTCAGCAACTTATTGAACCAAAGATGGATTGGCGGTCTCTTTTGGACGCCACCATTCGCTCATGTGTAAAGGATGACTATACGTTCAATCGTCTTTCTCGTCGCACATGGTCAATGGATGGTATCATTCTTCCAGCACAAGAGTATCTAGATACAATCGATGTTGCCGTATCTATCGATGCTTCTGGCTCTATGACGGAGACTATGCTTCGTGATATCCTTTCAGAAATTAAGGGTATTATGCAAACCTTCCGTGATTTTAAACTTAAGATTTGGACGTTTGATACTCAAGTTTATTCTCACATGGATTTCACTCCAGAAAATATCGATGATATCGATTCCTATCCTCTCAAAGGGGGCGGCGGCACATTGTTTGAGTGTAATTGGGAATATATGAAACGGGAAGGCATTGAACCACAGCGTTTTATTATGTTCACTGATGGCTATCCAAATGGATCGTGGGGCGATGAAAATTACTGTGATACCCTATTCGTAATTCACGGTACTACAAAGATTGTAGCTCCATTTGGCCTAACGGCGTATTACGAAGCTAAAGACTAATATATAGAGTGGGCCTCGAAAGAGGCTCACTTTAATTTTGGTTATTAGTTCAAAATGTGTTACATTATCTTCTGTTTTGATGATTAATGGCGCATGATACCTATTTCCGTAAAATACCATGGAGATTTAGAATTCGATCCCAAAGTTGTTTTTAGGTGCCGTAAGGATATACCTATACCAGCATCTTGGGTTCGATTATCTTTTGTTGCGAAAAACACATCAGATTGGCAAATGCAAAAATGGTTAGATGAAAATCTAACGGGTAATTATATAATAAATTCTCTTTACACTATAAATGGCGTTAAAATATCTATAGGATTCGAAGATGTTAATGATGCCGTGATGTTCCGTCTAATGGACGGAGAGAATTGTTGTCAAACCGAACTTAATTTTTTTTGAGAGGAAAGTTAAAATGAGTACTGCTGCCCTTATACCTATGGTCATCGAGCAAGATGGTCGCGTTGAACGTTCGTTTGACATCTATTCCCGTCTATTGAGGGACCGTATTATTTTCTTGACTGCACAAGTCGAAGACCACATGGCCAGTTCGATTGTGGCGCAATTGCTGTTTCTTGAAAGCGTTGATCCAGAAAAAGATATCTATCTGTATATCAATTCTCCAGGAGGCGTAGTCACCGCTGGTCTGGCAATTCGAGACACTATGAACTTTATTAAGCCAGATGTATCTACCATTTGCGTAGGACAGGCTTGTTCTATGGGTGCTATGCTTCTTCTGTCTGGTGCTAAGGGCAAGAGAATCTGCCTTCCTGATGCCCGTGTAATGTTGCATCAGCCGTCCGGGGGCGCTTCTGGGATGGCTTCTGATATTGAAATTCAATATAAAGAAATTCAGAAGTTGAAAGATAGGCTCAATGATATGGTAGTTGAATGTAGCGGCCAATCCCTTGAAACCGTTCAAAAGACTATGGACAGAGATACGTTTATGAGCGCACAAGAGGCTCTTGATTTTGGCTTGATCGATAAGATTGTGAAAAGTCGAGACGATATTGTTTAACTAGGAAAACCCGCTTCGGCGGGTTTTTTTATATCAATCATTCAGATAAATAAATCTGAATGATAACTTTATTGAGACATACAGCGGGATTTGCGGAGACACTAACACATAGTGTTAGTTTGCCATTTATGCAAACAGGATATACCGAAACTCAATTTGATTTAGTTAGTAGGTTTATAGAATTCTGGTGTCAAAAAAATTGTATTGGTGACTGGAGAGTCGAAGAAACTAACAAATATTTGACCGTTTCATTCGATAAATCGAGAGATTTTATTTTATTTAAACTTAGTGAAGAATCCGAATACTTCCTTAAAAACAAAATACTTGCAAACTAAAAATACTATGATATAACCTGCATATAGATTTATGCAGGAGATACAAATGCACTATCAGTTCCCAGTTGATATGACCCTTGACGAAGTTCGTGCCGCCGTAACCGCGCATAACGAACGTCTTGGTGCAAAGTCATTTATTGAAGCTGATCGCGGAGATCACGTGATCTTCAATTACGTTGTTGCGTTCGCTGAATCCTTCCCTACCCCAAATACCGGTGATTCCGAATTGGATCGCCAATATGCAATCTTGCGCGAATGCCGTGGTCTGACCTTCTGTAAGGAAACCGGTCGTCTAGCTAACCGCAAGTTCGCTAAGTTTTTCAACATCAATGAAAAGGCTGAAACCCAATCGTCAGAAATCGATTGGTCGCAGCCACATAAGATTTTCGAGAAGCTTGATGGCAGCATGATCACTCCTCTGCATCTTGGTAACCTCGATAGCCTCAGCCCAGATACCATCCGGTGGTGTACGAAGATGGGTATGACCGACGTTGCTAAGCCCGTTGAAGAATGGGTGAAGGATAATCCGCATTATGCGGTTTGGTCGGCTAAGATGATCGAGCAGGGCTATACCGTTATCTTTGAATGGTGCTCGCGCCAACAAAAGATCGTTATCGATTATCCAGAAGATCGTCTTGTCCTCACCGCAATCCGTAACAACGCTACGGGTGAATATTTGCCACATGATACTATGATCGATGCCGCAAATCATGGGATCGAAGTTGTTCGTGCTTTGGATGGTAGCATCCAGAACATTGAACAGTTCATGAGCGAAACTCGTGATCTCATCGGCGCTGAAGGCTACGTCATTCGCTTTGATGATGGGCATATGGTAAAGGCAAAGGGTTTTCAATACTGCCAATTGCATAAGACCAAGGATATGATTCAACGTGAGAAGGATGTTATTGCCTTGATCGCGCACGACCTTATCGATGATGCTAAGGCTTTCATGGATGATGCGGATCGTGATCGCGTTGATAGGTATCATGCTGCGTATGAAGCCGAGATTGCTAAGACCGTGGTCGGATTTGAAGCTACCATGGCTGAACTCATTCAACGGTCTGGCAATGATCAAAAGGTCTTCGCCGCGCTGGTTAAGGCTGAAAATTATCCTGAAATGGTTCCGGGAATCCTATTCAGCATCAAGAAGGGCATGAATGCGACTGACCAAGTTCGGGCGATTATTGCCAAGTATGTTCATCCTACTGCGGGAACACAAACCCGCGTTGAACAGATTCGGTTCTTGATCAATGGTTTGCGATGGGATGACTATCGCGACCATACCGTAAACCTGTCGGACGATTAAAATGATAACATTTCGCGTTAGGATTGGTGATAGTAGAATATTTTCTTCATCATTCTGGCTTACCATTCCACCAGAGTTTAACGAAGAGTTTCAACAATGGATGGAAGAAAGCATTGGTTCTGATTATAGAACCATCAATGAATATAAAAATGTAAGAACATCGGATCGAAGAGGTGCTGGAAATCGTGGCGGCTGGGAACGAAAGCCCATTATCATGAACTTCGATTTTCATAAGGATGCAGCCGCCATCTTGTTTAAAATGAAATGGCACGATAGTATTCTTGATTAATTTATTGGAGATATTAGGTGAAGTTTGATCCACAAGAACTAATTGATGCATATCAAGGACGCGCTGGCCTTCTAGCACGATGCATCCTTTATGGTCTTGTGGAACCTGATGTAGAAGTTAATCCAGATATCCTTATTACACTGGCTAATACCTTAGCAGATGAACTTTCTGACGAGGAAATTATTGAAAGCGAACATCGTTTTCTTAGGCAATCCTCTAAGGCTCTTCGTTGGGCAATTCGAGAATCTATTCCTACTGAGATTGGAATTTTATTTTATCTTCGTCTTATGGCTATTCCCATATCCTTTAAAGAAGAATTGATTGAAATGCCAGAGCATATGGCATTTTTTGAAAAGTATGGGGATATAATTCGTGCTGCAACGTAAAAAAATGCACGAATTAAACACTTTTATTGAGGAGTTCATTCCATTTCCTACAGATGAAAAAACCTTCGTTTGTAAGAACGTCTGGAATAATGATAGCGAAATTATGTATCTTGAAATTGAGGAAATAATAAAAACACAAAAACTCAATCTTATTGATTATGGCGTGGTTGATGATGGTGTTGCATTTAAGTTCGAAGATGAACATCAGTTAATTTGTTTCAAAATGTTTTTTAATCAATCGGATTATATGCGCACTTAATAATAAATAGATGTATGTCATACATCTATGTTATTTGCGAAAAAGATCAATCTCCAGTAAAAATTGGGTTTAGTCATAATCCTGAAGGTAGATTGAAACAATTACAAACTGGCCATCCTTCGCCACTTACTCTTCATTTTAAAGAAGAGATAGATGATTCATTGGTTAAGGTATTAGAGAGAATCATCCATAAGGAAAATAGACACCATCGTTTATCTGGTGAATGGTTTAAATTAACACCAGATGAAGCTATGAATGAAATAAAGCACGCCATTATACGATATGGCGATGTTGAAAACTTGTCTGTTAGATTTAAAGCAAAAAATATAGATTGATGATTAAAAAGCCGCTTTCACGGCTTTTTTGAAAACTCTATTTGTGTCGGTAAGCAATTCGACCTTTAGAAAGATCATAAGTACTCATTTCTATTTCAACTTTATCGCCCATCATCACTCGGATGTTATTTTTTCGCATCTTACCACTAAGGTGACACAAAATATTATTATCACCGATTTGAACTAAAAAGTTCGCGTTCGGGAGAACGTCTATTACATGTCCATCGACACGTAAAACTTCATCTTTTGCCATTATAGCTTTCTTTGGTTAAATTAAAATCCTTGATAGGGTATCAAGGCATGTTAAACATATTTATCCTATTTTTTCGTTGACGGCTACTAAAAAATGATGCAAAAACGATAAGAAAACTTGGTTAAGGGTGCTAAATGAAAACTGGCGAGTTAGTACGTCTATATAACTCAGAATGGTATTTTGAAGGGCAAATTACTAAAATTGAAGGCCCTGTGATAACTGTTGATTTTTTGGATTGGATTGTAAATTACCGTGATCATGAACTAAAATTAAAAACAATTCACTACATTCAATATTGGGTTGCCTTTAATGATGGAGAAATCATTAAAGACTATCGCTTATAAAAAAATTGCAATTTTATATATAATTATTCTATTATGAAAGCATAATAGAGGTCATATAAATGAGAAGCCGTTCATGGAGACGGTGGCGTTCTGAAGTAAAACTTGAAAAAGTGAAACTTCACCGACATCAACTTACTTTAAATCAATGGAAGAAGTATTATACGGATAGACGGTATAATCTTAGTTATAGTAAAAAAAATAGCATTACTGAGATTATAGAGGTAGAGGTAGTATCTTTAAGCCATTTCAATGACTATTTGCATTTACGTGGTCGCCAAATGAGAGATAATCCAAAAAAATGTTCTTGTTGGTTTTGCTGTAATCCTAGAAAAGCATATGCTAATTCAAAAAAGTCACTATCTTTATCTGAACTTCGATTTTTTGAAAGTTTGAATTATCAGAAAAAATATGATGATTAATGATGCGAGCATTAAACCCGCATCATCAATTCTTCTTTAGTTTTAGTGAACCCGTTTTCGGCCCACTCCAGTTTCAGACCCTTCAGCATATAACCGACTTGCTTTCCCGCCAGTATGCCCTTTTGTAATAGATCGCGTCCTGCTACTGGAAACACTGGAACTTCTGAATCCATGAAATCATCGCCCGCAGATTTTCCAATGATTATACGCATCATTTCTGCAACCCAATGCTTTGGGTGATTATGATACGCAACCAACCATGTTGGCCAATTATCATGGATAACGGCAGTATTTTCAAAATTTGCCCACTTAGCCAAAAATAAACCAAAATCGCGCTCTTCTGAACTCCATTTCCAATCGATAGCAATTTTTTCCATTGCCTCTCCGCCAAGAAGAGCGAACATCAAAGTAACGGGATTGCGAGTATCCTTTCGAACAAATTCCAGATTGGTTAGGCTATTCATGGTAGGCATACCGATATGTTCTGCAATTCCCAGATCATACATGCTACGCATCAGATTAACGCTACCTTCTCCTGAAATAATCTTGGAAACTTCCATCCATACTCTCTCGCGAGATATCCCGCGCAGCCCCGCAGCGCTCGCTACAGCGGCTTTAGAGGTTTCTTGATCCAGACTACAATCTGGAGCAAAACGCCCGTGGAAACGCAACCAGCGCAGTATACGAAGGTAGTCTTCCCTCATCCTATCAGAAGGGTTTCCAACAAATTGAATATGTTTGTTGATTAGATCGGTTTGTCCATCAAACGGGTCAATGATTTCACCATCAAACGTCATTTCGATTGCATTGATAGTCAAATCCCGCCGCCCTAAATCGGCAATCCAATCTTTCGTGTAATGAACAATAGCATGCCTACCATCATGATCGGTATCAATACGCAAACTGGTGATTTCATATACTTCCCCATCCATAACTACCGTAATGGTGCCATGTTGCAGGCCAGTTTCATGATATGAAATTCCATAATTTTTATAGATAGCAACTTGCTCATCGGGCGTAGCATCTGAACACAGATCGATATCCTTTGCTGGAATGCCGCACAGAAAATCTCGCACACATCCACCAACAAAGCGAATATCAAATCCACTTTCTACAAAATGCTGCCTCAACATTTTTAAATTTTGAGAAACTTCCAACATTCGACTTTCTCCAAAAAAACTATATTGAAATATTAACATATTTTGTGGTATTGTCTATGTATAAATGAGAGAATTATTATGATTTTTGAAAAAATTAAAAAATATTTTAATAAGAATGCGAAACCTGCCGATAAAGAACTCGATGAAGTGATTGATAATTCTTCTTCTGGGTTTTCTAATGCCGCATTGCAGTGCGTGGGAAACGTTAAACTTACTACCGCACTGAATCCTCAAAATATTAGTAATATTTTTTTGGGAAGTCCAAGCAGTATCATAACTAGCAAAATAGCGAACGCGACTATTTCAAATGTATCGTATTCTAATAGAATAATATATAATTTTGGCCCTAATTCTCAAAAATTGTTTTTTCAAATCCATGGCGAAACTATTCCAAGGGGAGAAACATTTAATGAATTTGGCGAATATCATATAATAGAAAAACCTATTGATAAGTACGCAGCAAGATTGTTTCATTTTAAAGTTTGGAACAAAATTAATGATCAGATAAAAGACTATGGTTTAATTTATGTTGAAGAAAGTGGTATATTTTTAGTATTTAATACATTAGAATCTAAAAACAGTTTTCTTGAATGGATGAATGAATACAAAAATAAGTTTTTTAAAGATAATGATGTGGATACAACACTAATACCTAGATTACCAGAAGGGCAATTAGAAGGAAGCTTTATACGAGGGCTATTTTCTGAAAATACATCATCTCAATACTTAGATTCTTGGATTAATGTCGTTAAACATTGTTCATATCCCGTATATAAAACATCAGATGGGTGGTTTTTTGAAAACTCAACGGACGCCGTAATGTGCAAAATGATTCAATGATTGATATGTTTTGTCATTTCGGTCATTTCGGTTTGTAAACCGACGACTTCAATATAAGAAATTCCTATCATACCTAATAGAATAAGTAGTAGTACAAGATATTTTTTAATTTTTTTCAACATAATCATACTTATATGACTTTATTGGTAAGCAATATTAGGATTTATCTTAAATATATAAAACAATGAGGTATATTTTGAAAACTATTTGGTATATTCATGGCGCGGCCTCTACCCCGCTATCGTTCAATTGGATGAAACCAAAATTAAATGAGCATATTGCGGTCGATATAGAATATGAAAATGAAACTCCATTAGAAGATACAATTAATAAATTGAGAGTACGCGCCGCAAATTGTGCTAATCCTCCAATTATAATAGGGCATAGCTTAGGTGGAATAATCGCTGCATCTATCGCGCAAATGGTTCCGGTAGAAAAGGTAGTATCGTTGGCATCTCCCTTTGGTGGAAGTTTTGCCGCAAGTTTGATGCGTTGGTTTTTGCCTTCTCAATTATTTCGAGATATATCACAGCAGAGCGCAGTATTATATTCGTTACGGCGCACAAAGCTAATAGTTCCTATGTTATCATTCGTAACAGATTCAAATCTTACTATAATGGGCGAAAAAACTGATGGAGTAGTTACAGTTTCTAGTCAAAAAGCACTTGACGGTCCTACCTATATTACTGTACCATACAATCACTTCGAAGTCTTATTGGCATCAGATGTTGCCCATAAGATAAACAGTTTTATTTTTTGAGGACAATATGCCCGTAATCTACATTCTTGTTGGTCCACCCGCATCTGGAAAGAGTACCTGGAGAGAATCATATCTTTCTAAGATTTCTGATCCAACTGCTGTGTTGAGCACAGATGACCTGATTGAAGATTATGCTACACAAAACAATATGGATTATAACCAAGCATTTAAAGAAGTTAGTTTTTCTGATTTGGAAAAAACTATGTTTTTTAAATTTAGAGAAGCATTGGCTCGTTCTGAAAATATTATTGTTGATAGAACCAATATGCGGGTTAAGTCTCGAAATCGTTTTTTGGCAAGTGTTCCGAAAACTTATAAAAAGATCGCCGTGGTATTTGAAATCGATACCGCGCATCTTTTTTCTCGTTTACATGATAGAGCCGAAAAAACTGGAAAGTTCATTCCAGAAAAGAACGTTCTTGATATGATTTCTACATATCAAGAACCTACTATGGATGAATTTGATAGTATTATTATTGAAAAACAAGAGAGTTAGAATGCTTTATAAAACCATAGAACTCTCCTATCCCACCGAAACTAATAAGTTTATCTTACCTTCTGGAGTATTGGGATATTTCCCAGTAACTCTGGAGGCTGGGAAGGCTTTAACTTTTAGTATGAATCAATTGATTCTTGATCCACTACATTTGCCGCAGGATTTTTCTATGCGAGGATGGTTCAGTAGAAAAGTTCCAGGTGGGGTAAGTGTAATATATACACCCGAATCTCTTAGTCGATGGCATTTAACCGCTCTTCAAAAACGGATCATTCAACTCTACGATTCATCTTCCAATATTGAACCAACGCAACCCTCATCAATTGGCTTGCTTCCTGGAGAATATTGGCTTAATATCCTTAATCTAGTAAACGAGACAAACTTTTTCGCCCTGAACATCGCTTCTAACTGAATAGGATAGAACCTCATGCGTTATGCACTTAAAGACGGACTCACCATGATTGTTGGTGCAGCCGATACGTTGGTTGAATTTGACGAATTGGTAAATCAAGTTGATGTAAATATCAATTCCCCCGAAAAGACTGGAATCTTAACCGCAGAAGTTCCCTCCGTATTGGAACTAATGATGGAAGAAAAGTATGAGGGATTTAAGCGTTCCCCTCTAATCATCACACATAAGACCGAAGAATCGTTGGGGCAGTTCAACGAACGATACGGAATCATCTGTATCAAACGAAACGCGCTTCTTCAGAAGCATGAAAACATGCTAGATGATGCAGTGTCTGAGACTGATACAGAAGATGGTGCTGCTGCATTAACCATTGAAGAAATGTATGGGTTGGATGCAAGCGATCCGTGGGACCAACGAACCGAAGAAGAGATCGAAAAAGACGGTCAAATGAAAAAACTGTACGATGAAGCTAAAAAGAAAGGTGAACTTTCTGATGATAGCTTTGCGCCAGTTAAGAAGAAGAAAAATAAGGCAGGCGTGTATGTAACTGACATTTATACACACACTGACTCGGATGGTGACGTAGTAGTTGATAAAGCACTGGTTGTTCAACGCGGTGGATCAAAGAAGAAGCAAGTAATCTTCGAAGAAACACAGGACGATGATAATACCATCGAAATCGATACTAGCGGGCCGATTGCGATTTATTATCGTATGGATATCCTGAATGTTAAGATGTCGGCTATTATTCCTATCCTAGAAGAAAACGAATCTTCTTTCGTAGTCTCTAGAAATATTTCTAAGGGATGTTGGTTTGCATTCATCACGCAGCATCAGGCGGAACGCGCTGGAGAGGTTATTGAAGCGGCTGGATATACCATTGATATATATGCAGTAAATGACGCTGGCGAACGCCTTATCCCCAAAGGCGCTCAAGGCGTTGAACTTGTTGATCCCAATGCCGCAATTGACGATGTTGAACTTCCTCGACCATGGAATGACCGTTCCAAGGAAATTTCGGTTATGACGAAGGCCGAAAAGGAAGAAAACTGGAAAACGGTAAACCCCGATGAGTTCTTTATCACTGGAACGTATACCATTGCGACCGGAACGGTGGTTCAGATCACTCCCAAGAGCTACTTCAATAAGAAAAATCGCTTCTGGGGCAAGCCTTTAAATATCGATCATTTGTTACCCGATGATCTTAAGGAAGTTTCTCCTGGAACTTACGTAAGTAAGAGCCGAGATTGGAACCATGTATCGTATGCTCTGGCGCGTCTTGGCTATAGCGAAAATATGATGCTTCAAGTATATCTTAACAATCTTTAATTTTAGTTGATATAAAAGATACGAAAATCTATTTGTGCTTTTCGTATCTTTTAACTAAATTGAAAGGTTAATATGGCTTATTCCGAAAAAACTTCTTTTGGTCAAGCAAGCCATCCTATAATTGGATGGGAAAATGCGTCTATTCCTGAAAACATTCGCGTGGTGGGTAGTTCTCCTATTATTTTGAAGAACTTTTATGATTCTTCTCAATTTTGGTTTGAATTTATGAGCGGCGCTATTTTTCCAACTTATCTAGAGGAGGCTCCTATTCCTCCTAAAAAAATTAAGAATACTACGTATGTTAGTATAGAAGACAAATGTAGGAAACTATATCCGACCGATTCTTGCTATAATAATCAATGGGTATTGCCGTTTATAGAAGGCAAGAGAATCACTAATAGCGAATTTACTAAAATGAAAATCGATGGTTTTCATTCTTGGGATAAAGATTCCGATGGATGTCTATATGTTTTGCATATAGAAGCACATGAAACGAGACTTAATATTGAAGAATGGTGTAAAAATAATTGTAGACTCAGGTTTTACATCAATTCAAATAAGAGAATATTTTTTCAGTGCGCGAACGATTTTATTATTGCTAGATTGCGATTTTAGAATTCCAATTACGGTGTGACGTTTATAGTGAAGGTTCTAGTCTTTGTGCTATTTCCATTACTATCTTTAGCAAACACATTAATAGATACTGTTGCTGCTGTATATGTATTTATAGTTGCAGTCATAAGTCCAGATGATGTTACGGAAACATTAGATATTCCAGTTACAGTATATTGGAATGTTCCGGATAGCGCATGGCTATCTGGCGCACTTGCGGAAAATTGTACAGTGAACGGAACTCCAACTTTTGCATTTGCTATTACGGCGTTATTTGCAGGACTAATCCACGATGGTGCCACTGGTATATAAGATGGCGTAAAGCTTGTTGGATATCGAATAGCATTAGTTATTCGTATATCATCTATCCAGCCATCAAATCCAGAACCAAAATAAATCGGAGCTACTTCGTATGGATATAAGTATGGGGAGTCTAATAATCCAATATATGTTCCGTTTACAAACGCTCGTAAGCCAGAAGAACCAAATCCACCAGTTCCTTGGCTGACTAAGGCTACATTATAAAATACAGAAGCGGATGTCATGACATAATCTATAGAAGTGGGCGCATTTCCATAAGAATATCTAATAAAGTTGATTTTGTTTCCAACTTGTCGAACTACATAAGTCAATGTTGCAGGCGAAACATTTTGCGAAACAGAAAATATATTACCGTTATTGGTCAACGCTGCTGGTCTAACCATGAATTCTATGGTTATAGGAGCCGCTACTGCTGGATTAAGAGAGGCATCTGCTATAGAAAGATACGTGCCATTTGCAGAAATAAACTTACCACTAGCAGTTCCATAGGCTTTCGTGGTTGTATCAATAGTTGGCATAGTTCCACTAATAGTATGGCCACCGACAAGATCGGTTACGCTGCTATCGAAATTCGCATGGAAGTTAACCACGTTGGCTAATGGGTCGTAATACTGATTATCAAACAAATCATTTACATAAAATACTCTACTATTTGCTCGAACACCGTCTGATGCATTTACTCCAAAATATATTGCAGTATTTCCAAATACGGGAGGCAATGTTCCGGTCAACAATCCAGTATTTGATACTGTTGATAATGTCGCCCAACTAGGCCATGCGTATGTCGATGTATTTTGTGTATATTGTAAAGATTTTCCTTCTGGGTCTGTTGCTACCAATGTGGTAGAAATTTGAGTTCCAGAATACGCACTTACTAGAGCATTAGCCCCGCTAGTAACCCATACAGGCGGTTTATTATATTTTACTGTAAGAGTAAATGTTCTATCTGTTCGTATAAATCCATTATCTACTCCAATTACAAAATTATATGAAGTGTCTGTAAGAACGGCTGCGGCTGTTCCCGTTAATGATGCCGTACTACTTGTGGCAGTTGCATTAAAAATTAAGCTTGGTGGAAGAACACCCGAAACTACAGTATATACTAATGGCAAATTACTTGGATCATGCGCGGCCAATGTATAGTTAGCGGTATCTCCTTCAATAATATTTCCGAGTGCTCCCGCTGTATCCCATATTGGTGGTCTAGTTTTTTTAACTTTTAACGTGAACTCTTTATCTGTATGTTTCGTTCCAGATGCGGCTGTAACAGTAAATGTAAATGATTGGTCACTATCTCCCACTATTACCGGCGTATATCCACTAATAGTACCATCTCCGGACATAGTTAGAGTATTTGGTAAGTTACCGCTAGTTATTGAATATGTTATTGCTGGACTTTCAATAGTGCTGGGGGAATATGCCGAAATTTGTACAGAATATACTTTTTGTTCATACGCTTCTAATAAAGTCGAAGATGTATTAAAAATTGGTGGTGAATTGTAAATAACATTAACATAGAAATCTGTAGTAGATTGAGATATGCCATCATTTGCTATAAACTGAAAACCCAGCATGGTATCTTCGAAAACTATTGGCAATGTTGCGGATAATAAACCATATTCGGGATCATATATTTTATTAGTCGTATTGCTAATAAATGACGATACTACTGTACTGCTGGGTATGAATATCGGTAACTCTTTATCTGGATTAATATCATCTAAAATATCGTCTACATTTGTTTTTGTAATTTTATAATTATATATGTCGGCGGTCGTAACTCCATTTGTTAAGTCATCTTGGTAATATGCGCTATATCCATATACTTGTGCAGTAAAGGTTGTTTGTTCAAATTGCGTTGCAAGAACTGTGGAGTTTGGTACAATTATTGGTGGTTGATATAGCAAGTCTATATAATAAGTTCCAGTCGTTTCTCCAATACCATCTCCAGCAGTAAATGTAAAAGCATACTGGCTAGAACTGTTTATTACTGGAATAGTTGAAGTAGCATTGCCAGTTATAGGATCATATGATAATGAACTATATAGAGCATTATTCGCTAAATCGCTTGGGTCGGTTAATAATTTACCAAATACCGTGCTAGATATACCATAATTTATCTGCGAATCTCCTACACCTGCATTTGCATACAATCGTGGGGAATATGCATATATTTTTTGATTAAAATCATCTTTAGAATGAAAAATTGTTCCAGACGGCGGTACAAGAATAGGTCTTTCATATAGTAGTTCTACAAAATATGTTGCGGTTGTTTGAGAGATTCCATCATTTGCTGTAAAATTAAATGCATATGTGGTATTTGTATTATCAATTACTGGTAATGTTCCAGAAAGTACACCCGCATCAAAATTATATGCGACATTGTGGACAAAATCTATTGCTGGTTGACCTATAGCTTGAAAAGTAGATGCTATATCGTTATCATTAATGCCATAGTTTATTTCAGATGTTCCGTTGCCATATAATTCTAGTAAAACTGGGCTATATCCATATAGAGACGCTGAGAAGTTCATTGTCTGCGATACTGATGCTAATATTACTCCAGTATCAACCGAAGCAGCTACGTTATGGCTAATATTGTTAGGCACTAATACAGGTGGAACATATCCCCTAACTAAAATATCAAAGTCTCTCGGAACATTGAATAATCCATCAGTAGTGGTGGCTTCAAAAGAATATGTTGTAGAATTACTTAATACTGGTGCATTGCCTGCAAAGTATCCATTGTCCAAAAGTGTTATTCCAGCAGGCAAAT